>Ga0207034_1098_pt1 | contig 15079 bp, 10 predicted proteins | sample Alteio_BWMinCont_36_FD_153269 | JGI IMG/M metagenome (GOLD analysis project Ga0207034, IMG submission 153269) | Enriched cells from forest soil in Barre Woods Harvard Forest LTER site, Petersham, Massachusetts, United States -... | ecosystem: Environmental > Terrestrial > Soil > Temperate forest >...
ATGTCTTGAGCAAATTTAATACCACCTGCTTTGCCTCTGCCTCCAGAAAGTACCTGACATTTAAGAGTAAGTGGGAAGCTAAGTTGAGACTGAGCCGAACTTAACTGTGTTTTTATTTCTTTGATGCTAGTAATTCTGATTGATGGTGGTACGGGGATACCAAAATTAGCAAAAATTTGTTTTGCTTCGTATTCGTATAAATTCAAATTATTTCTCCTCAGCTTAAACAACGATGAGCAATGCCAAGTGTTGGCCCTTGATCATATCCGTGAAGATTTAGAACAAAACTTTGCTCTTAGAGCCTCTGTGCAAACTATATTATTATCTGCCCAGTATACTAACAAAATTAAAAATGAGCACAGTAAGTTGCTCTTGGCATGCTCTTTTCAGGAGTCAAGAAGAATTTAGTGAGCGAGGGCGGCGTGGAGCCGTCCGAAGCGAAACGAGGTATGATACGCGCGTTGAGGCGAGTGGAACGAAGCCGAGGCAGCGCTTTTAAAAGGAGTCAAGAAGAATTTAGTGAGCGAGGGCAAGTGGCAACAGCGTATAAGTTACGCTGTTGGAGCCCCAAAAGCGAAACGAGGTATGATACGCGCGTTGAGGCGAGTGGAACGAAGCCGAGGCAGCGCTTTTAAAAGGAGTCAAGCTTCATATGCGGATTGGTATTCTTACAGGTGGCGGTGATTGCCCGGGGCTGAATGCTGTTATTAGAGCAGTTGTTAGACGTAGTGTAAGCAATTATGGTTCCGAAGTAGTGGGCTTTTTAGAAGGGTGGCGTGGACCCATAGAAAATATGGTTATGCCTCTTACTTTACAGAGCACCGGCGGCTTAATCCAAAGGGGCGGCACGATACTGAGAACTTCTAGAACAAATCCGTTTAAGATTGAACGTGGGCCTGAGCGTATTATGGAGTCCATGAAAGCCAATCGCCTTGATGCTCTCGTTGCTATCGGTGGAGAGGACACCTGTGGTGTTGCTCATAAAATGAATCAGCAACATAATTTAAATGTTGTCTGTGTCCCAAAAACTATCGACAATGACTTAAACGCGACTGATTTTACTTTTGGTTTTGATACCGCTGTTAACATTGTTATGGAAGCAATAGATCGACTCCATACTACAGCTGAAAGCCATAACCGTGTTCTTGTTTGTGAGGTGATGGGCAGGCATGCTGGTTGGATTGCTTGCTATGGTGGTATTGCTGGTGGTGCTGATCACATTCTTGTTCCAGAACTTTCGATTGACTTAACCGATGTTGTTGAATCTATAAAAAAACGACACGCCCGGGGTAAAGATTATTCAATTGTTGTTGTTGCTGAGGGAGCCAAACTAGAGCGACAAGAAGCTCTTAAGGATGAGCAATTGGACTCTTTTGGACATGTGAGATTGGGTGGTATTGGTGAGACCTTGGCTAAGCTAATTGAAAAGCACACTGGTTATGAAACAAGAGCAATAGTGCTGGGGCACATTCAACGTGGTGGTTCACCAACCGCTTTTGATAGAGTACTTGCGACTAGATTTGGCGTAGCGGCTGCTGACCTTGTGCATGAGAAAAAATTTGGGCGTATGGTTTCTTTGCAGGGCAGCCTTATCAAGGATGTACCTGTTGCTGCTGGAGTAGACAGTTTGAAAACACTGGATATGGATCTCTATAAAGTTGCTGAAGTATTCTTTGGTTGAGCAAAAAAATGTCATTCAATGTGACTCATTGAATGGACGAAGTTTAGCCAGTGTGCCCGAAAAGGACATAAAGCGACCAAATATTAACTTTTGCCGCAATGACATTTAAAAAGGGCATACTTTAGATATAGAGTTTCTTGACTATTCTGGTTTATTAATTTGACAATATTCTGTTATTTATGTTACTTTTTCTGTGATATACCCCCTATTCTGAACTGAATCAATAACCAGGAGAGCCAGGCAGGTTTAAATTAACCATTTAAATCCTTGGTAAATAGCGTTTTTGAGTTCAATTAAAGCTCCGGGGTGAAGATAATCTAAATGCAATATGATCATTTACGAGATAATCGTGGAGCGGCTGTTATTGGGCTGTGTTTAGCCTTGGCGATGGTTCTTACCGCTGTTGCCTTTTTTGTCTTTGATATGAATCGCATGCAGATGGCACAAAGACAATTAACAGCCATATGTGACTCCTCTGCTTTGGCTGGTTCTGCCATGCTCACTTCAAAAGATGTCAGCTACGAGACCCAAGATCTAAGTCTTCTGAATACAACCCAGTTAGCAGCTGAGCAATATGCAAAGAACATGTTTGCTATGGGCAATATCCTGGGTAATCATCTTTATGATCCAGCTTTCAGTTCAGCCCCATCCGCCAATAGTATTGCTATTAATTGGGTAGCCAATACAGCTGGCTTAGCAAATCCGGGCGGGAACACAGTCAATGTATTAATACAATTATGCTCACCTATAGATAATTATGCTGTCGTAGCGCATGGATTAAGTACTGCTCGGGCAATTTATGTGCAAGCCACTTTTGGTTATGTTCCCTATGTCAATATTTTGGGGATCGGCAATGTAAGTTTACCTGCTCAATCAACAAGCGGTCTGCAAAAGCTCTTGGTAATCATGGTATTTGATTGTTCAGGTTCTATGGATGATGACACAACAGTAACAGCCGTTGAGCGGCGCTGGAGTTATGCTGGTGATGGTGTTATTGATAGCGCCAATGGTGGCAGAGGTCAATATGTTTATCAAGTGGTAAGCACTCCAGGAGGTGGTTCTGGGGCTGGACAGTTGTGGCAGGTTCTTGGTCATAATGACACCAACCAACCAAATGGAACTGCTGTAAATGTTTTGCCGCCACAGAATTTGGACTTCGTGGGTTACCTTTATGGAACCATTTATTATCCTTATGCTAGTTCCTCTAGCACTTTTGATCAACTTAATCCGCCCTTAGCTTTTGATATGGCTATAAGAAGTTATGTACCTTGGCCAGCCGGGCCAGCAGGTTCTAAACTTGGACTTCCGAGTACGGTTTATAATAATAGCTATACTACTGCTGCATACAACCCTCCTGGTGGCGGCTTTCAGGGTCCATATTTTGACAATGATTTTGGTACACCGCCAGGCAATTGTCGGGTCAAATACGGTGCTGCACCCGATAGTGCAGCTAACAATACAGCCGGCTTTAAGAGCGGCGCTACATATGGCTATACCAGCGGTAATGTTAATCAAAGTATGAATATCTGGGACGGCGTTTCTGGCCATGAACCAGGACCATATGGTGGCAATGCTTCACCAGGCTATTATTATGCTACTAGCGGTACTGCTAGCAGTGGCAATAACGACACCTTGAAGTATTATTACGACCCCTACTCTATGCCTTCGGTAAACACAAATGCTAATTACACTGCTTTTACTGACCTTGTGGCCAATATAACCTCTCTAAATTACCCAGTGACGCAGCCACTTTATGGCCCTTCTACTTTTTCTGCTGCCAATATCAGCTTTTTGTACGCCCCATACTATGTTCCCATAGCTGAAACTCGTTCCAACACTGCCAGCGAGTCTATAACTTGTTTTTATGAATATGACGGTAATACGTCCGATCCCGATTATTTATCTAACGGCTCAAAAGTATTCAAGTTTTCTAATATCGCTTATTTGGTAGAAGCCTCTCGCGGCAATCTGGATAGAGATCCTCTTGATGGTGTAGCACGTAATTTTAATTGGGCTTTGCTTAGCTTCGGTAACAGTCAATCCGGTTCAGGTATGACCCAGCCGGTGATAGGTGATTGCCAATATGGCTATCAAAAGGCATATCAACGCGCAGCCATGTATTGCATGCAGCCCTATGCCACCGCCATTGATGGCGCCTATAGATTCTTTCAAAATTTAGCGGGAACAAGTGCATGCGCATTCGGTTTTGTAGGCTTTTCTGTTGCTCCAGCCGTTACCAGCAATTATTCATGCTCTTACGTAAGTATCAGTGGTCAAAACAATTATTTTAGTCTTCTTTTGAATGCTCCTGCTAATACAACCAAGCCTACTCCTGTTTATTCAGCCTATGTTTATGAACCCCTGTCAGGAACTAATCCTAATTTCTGGCTAACAAATCCTATGTGTGGTGCAGTCAATCATTTACAATCTGGTCCAGCTGGTAGCCCAACTGGACGGCCCTATGATAGCGCATTGAATGCCAGTGGACCCAATGGAGAAAACAGTTGGATAACTATCTATAATAATGGCATAAGCAATCCATCTAATCCAGGCACTTGTTGGGCTTTTAATAATGGTGGCTTTCAAATACCAAGGTTTGGTCTCTACGCTAATGGAGATAGCTTTAGCGAGGGTGTACCGCAATCAATTTCATTTAGTGGAGTAGCAGGGCAGAACTGGTATGGTTGGAATAGTTCTGATCCAGGGATAAGTGTTTGGGGTAATAATCAAGGATTTAACGGATTATTTCGTTGTCGGCCGCTATACGAGACCGATGGATTAGAAGCATTAGAAGTGGCATATTACAATTTAACCAATATTCCTGCACTAAATGCTCTCACTGGTCTTAGTACCGGTCCGCCCCCCCCTAATATGGGTCCTGGTACTAGAAAAGCTATTATTTTCTTTACTGATGGCGTACCAACTGATGATTCCCCGCCATTTAGCAACTATATAAACAATGTCGTCTCGCCTGCCCAAGGTAGTGGAGTTGCTATTTATTCCATTGGGCTTGCCTTAAATCCCGACGTGAAGGTGGCACAATCTAAATTCTTATCTGCTTTAGCTAATAAGGGTGCCAATGGTTCACAATATTTCCAGGTAACTTCTAATGCTGCCTTAGAAAGTACATTCGGCGGTATAGCGCGACAATTAGCTAGTGGCCTGAAGTAAACCTTGCAAACCACAGATTTTGCAGCTAAGCTCATGTAAACTTCGTACAACATTTAATTTTGTTCGCTACGATAAAGTGTAAACTTGGCTTATCCTCAGTCCGGCTCAAAGCAAAAGAACTAGGCGTTACTAGTATTAGTTCAGCACAAATTGGAATTAGCTATTTATGGACACTGGGTTCCCGAGTCAGCTCTTGGCGAGAGAAAAGAGCACAAACAGAAAGGTCTATATTGAAACCTTTGGCTGTCAGATGAATAAAGCTGACTCAGAAAATATGTTAGGTTTGCTGGATGAAATCGGCTATAAACAGACTAGCGATATTAAAGATGCCGATTTAATGGTCCTCAACACTTGTGCTATCCGTGAAGGAGCAGAAGATAAAGTCTTTAGCTACCTTGGCTATTGGAATCAAGTAAAACAAAATAAGACTGGATCAATGATTGCTGTCGGTGGCTGTGTAGCACAAGACGCTGGACAAGCACTTTTAAAACGTGCGCCTTATGTGGATGTTGTTTTTGGCACGCATAATTTGCAAAGGTTACCGGATCTTGTTTTACAAGCCAGAGAGACTAATTTGCCGGCTGTTGAAATATGGCAGGCATTACCGCCGGACTTACCGGAATTACCGATAATTCGCAACAATGATATCAGTGCCTGGGTGTCAATAATTTATGGTTGTGATTACAATTGTACTTATTGCATTGTTCCTTATGTGCGCGGTCGGGAAAAAAGTCGTCATCCCCAAATTATTGCCCAAGAAATACAAGAATTAGGGCAAGCTGGATACAAGGAAGTTACTTTGTTAGGACAGAATGTCACTGCTTATGGTCATGATTTGGATCCGGCTATTCATTTGGGTGACTTGCTTAGAATGGTTGGACAAACAGAAGACATCAAAAGAATCCGCTTTATCACTGGCCATCCGCGTGATCTAAGGCTAGAAATTATTGATGCTGTGGCAGAAGTGGAAAGCGCGTGCGAATATTTCCATATACCTATTCAAGCTGGCGATGATCGCACATTGCGCCGCATGGCACGTGGTTATACCGTCGATTTTTACAGAAAGCTTGTAGAAAAAATCCGCAATCGTATTCCAGAAACAGCTATAACATCTGATTTGATTGTTGGTTTTCCAGGCGAGACAGAAAAAGAGTTTATGCGTACTGTCTCTCTTGTTGAAGAAATTGGTTTTGACTCTTGCAACACAGCAGCGTATTCACCTAGACCGCACACACCTGCCGCTAGTTGGGAAGAGCAAGTACCAGACCATGAAAAATATGAACGTTTACGTTTTCTCAATTCTGTAGTGACTGAGGTTGCACATAAATGTAATAAAGAATATTTGAGAAAAATGGTTGAAGTATTAGTAGAGGGCAAAAGCCAAAGAAATGATACAAGGCTTTCCGGACGAACGCGCACCAATAAAATTGTAAATTTCGCGGGCTCAGAAAACTTAATAGGTAAACTGGTAGATGTTTTAATTGAAACTGTTAATCCTTGGGCTTTACGCGGAATACTAAGAGACCCCTTTAATGAAAAGCAGCCTGTCATCAATTCTTGACCAGTCAGTTATTACTGCTGCCGTTGAGTATTTGCGTAGTGGTGAATTAGTAGCCTTCCCGACCGAGACCGTCTATGGTTTGGGAGCGGATGCGAGCAATGAAAAAGCTTTGGAAAAGCTTTATGCTGTTAAGGGTAGGCCCGCTAATCATCCAGTGATTGTACATTTGGCTAGTGCTGAGCAAATTAGCAACTGGTGTGTAGAATTATCTGATTACGCTAGATTATTAGCAAGACATTTTTGGCCCGGACCGTTGACTTTAATTGTCAAAAAAGCCAAACATATTTCTAGCCTTATTACAGGCGGTCAAGATACAATAGCTTTAAGAGTACCAGCCCACCCTATTGCTTTGGCTGTATTGAAGGCCTTTGCTGGCGGTATAGCTGCCCCCTCCGCTAATAAATATGGCAGATTGAGCGCCACTTGCTCTGAGCATGTCTATCAGGAATTTGGTGAAACGATAAGCCTTATTATAGATGGCGGCAATTGTCCAATTGGCATTGAATCAACAATAGTGGATGTTACTGGTCCTTTGCCTAAAATATTGCGCCCGGGTATCATTTTAGAACAAGATATATTAGAACAGGCAGGACTAGGTTCAGATACTTGCAATCTTAATACCAATCTTGATGATAGTGGTAAGCGAATCCGTGTACCTGGTAGTGACAAAAGCCATTATGCTCCGCGGACACCAATGTTGTTACTTGATAGCATTTCGCTGCAGTCCTTTTTAGCCAAAGGTAAATCTGACGATAAATCAATTGGTCAATTGTCTTATGCGGCTATGACTTTCAATATGCTTGATCAACCGGTCAAGCAACATATTCAAGCATCTGCTGAACCAAGAGCTTATGCTCGAGACCTTTATGCCAATCTACGCAAATTAGATAATTGCGGTGCTAGTTATATTTTAGTGGAGATCCCACCACAATCTGCGGAATGGCTTGCGATTTTTGATCGCTTAAAACGCGCAGCGACCAAGTTGTAATAATCAATCAAATTCAGGAAATTCTTGTCAACAGGAGGGGCTATGGAAGTAACTTTGAACTGTCTCAGGTGTAAGGGACAGATGCAAAAAGGGTTTGTTGTCGAGAATCGAATATACCGATTCCATTCGTGGACACCAGGGCAGCCCCAGATAAGCAGTTGGTTTGGATCAGAGATAGCAAAGGCAGCAAAAGAATCACTACGAATTATGACTTACCGTTGTACTGAATGTGGCTATCTAGAATCTTATGCTAAGTAAGGGTTGTTAGACTCATATTAATTTGAACGTTAGTTCTTTGAGGTTTCGTGGCGAAACGTGCCTATAAAAGTGACGGATTTGAACTCCGGTATACTTGGCACCCCCATATAAATTCTTTGTTGTTGATGGGTTTGCTCTAACTCTGCTGGGGATAGCGCAGACGGAAATACTGATGGGAAAATTACACCTGGGTGATTGCTCAGCTTTTCAATTGAACGAATGAGATTGCGTGTACTGCTGCGAGTAAATTGCGAGTCGATAACTTTTGCTTTTATTTTGCCGTTGGTAAATACTGTAACGGAAACGTTGGCTTTGCCAGTTGGCCATTCAGGGTCTACTGGGTCATTGCCATCAGTGGTAAAGTCATCTTGTTGCCAATGAATATAATTGACTTTGCCCGGAACAGTTACATAATGATCACCTAGACTAACGATATTGCCCGGCTCTGCTTGTGTACGTTGCAATTGCCAGATGTCGTTTAGCACTTCAGCAATACCATCTGTCCAGAAGCACCAGTTCGGATAAGGGAATTTTATGATGCTACCAACACTCGGGCTTAAATTGAAACCATGATTGAACGGCACCTCTTTGAGCAGCTCACTATTTAAATCTGCAGAAAAATCATGCAAATAGACATCCTGCCTACTTATTTCGTATTTGGGTAATTGCTTAACTGCCGGTGTGTTGATTAACGCTATCGGTTGCCTGATTGAAGGAGGGATTCTTCCGCTTCCCATAGGACTGCCATCCGAGTATTGCACCTGAACAGCATTGCCTACAGCTAAAATTAAATCCCAGACAAAATTAGACTCTTGCAATTGAGCATTGAATAATTCGAGATATTCAATTCTTGGATCGTTGACCAAACAAAGATTATTATTTACACGAGTGACTGTCCAACAAGTATTATTGTCAATGAGCTCACCGCTTGCGCCCGTGGATTTTGCAAGCTTTATTTTTAGATATGCTTGATTTTGTGTCGCTCGAGTAACTGGCTTATCCTGTATATCTCCACCCACGATATATACCTCGCTACTGGTGGGTTGTATTTTTATGTTTTTAAAGAATTGCAATTTACAGCGAATCAATTCACTAAGAAGAGCTGGCATTCTATGGCTTACTTGAAGAACAGAAGAAGCAGAGTCATTCGTATTCGATTGCGATACTGGTTTTGCATTGACTATAAGAGAGGGAGTAAATCTTTCATTGCCGCTTGCTAAACTTGCTCTGATGAGATTTAGTGCTTGGGCGGCGTCAAGATTTTTGGGTGCTGCTTTTTCAAACCATGCCTGTGCCATATGTAAATCCCTTGGCACTCCTTCACCCATTTCGTATAAAATGCCCAATTCATATTGACAGTCTGTAGATCCGTGTTCGGCACCGGTCTTAAACCAAGTAATGCCATTACCGATACCACCTTTTAAATTGCCATTGCCCCATTCATATAAACGTCCCACTTTATATTGAGCATCTAGATCACCAAGCTCAGCTGCTTTTTCTATCCAGATGAAAGCTAATGTGGGGCTCGTTTTATATAAATCACTCAATAAAACACAGGCTTTGACATTATCCTTTTCTCCCAGTGGCCAAAGCAAGTCTAAGGCAGCCTGCTTATTGCCAAGCCGTATTGCTTCTTGCGCCTCCTTGATTTGCTCTTCATCGGCAGGTGTTGATGCTGATACCATTGGTATGGGTGATTCATCAGCTGGGATTGGCATTGCTTCCGCTTCAGCGTTAAGACTACCGCCGCTCAGACCGGCTGCTGTTCCTTTTAATTTTGCGTGCAAATGAGCCAGATAAGGGCGGGAATCATCACTTCCTTTGAAACAGTAAAAAGTTCCTTCCGGATAAACTTTATACTTAGCGCCAATACGCCCTTTAAATAGGGTCTTGACTTGCCCTGGCTCAGCAAGCAAAGGATTGCTATTAAAATACTCTACCGTCTTTAGAAACTGTCCTTTGAGCTCCTCAGTTCCTTTCAAATGAACAATAGTAGGAATTAAGCGACTGTTAGCATCAACAAAAAAATATGCTTCAACTTCACCCGGAACAGTGACTGTCTTTTTCCATTGATCATGAAATGCAGTCAAAAAATCCCTTGCCCATTTAGAAGTAGGAGATGGAGCTGATAAATCAGTGGGGGCTATTAATCTTGGAGAGACAAATTCAACATCGACCGCAAATTCTACTTTTTGGTTAACCTTTTTAACCCATTCCGGTTCAATAAGTTCATCCCAAGAATGATATTGGTGTGTTTTGTAATACTCGGCTGCCCAACCGTCAAAGTTACTTATCCCATAATGAGGGCCGTTAGCAGCCACAGCTGCTGTCCAGTTTTTTACTTTGTTATAAGCTTCATCATAATGAGTTCCATGTGGAGCAAGGTCGCAATAAATTGCGTATTCTCGCATGGCTCTGCTATCACCATCTGTATGCCCCTTTTCAATCGTTTGGGCTAAAAGAAAATGTACTTCTGGGTCATTAGGATTTTCCTTGGCTGCTCGGCGAAAAGCCTCAAAGGCTTCGTGATAATTATAGTTATGCAAAAGCCGCAGACCTATTTGCAAAGCTGTTTCTGCTTCAACTTGGCTGCAAAAAAATATTGCTGTGAAGATGGCTATTGAGAGTGGCAATATCCAGTAATTTTTAGGAGGCATATTTATCATACTTTATTGCTACTAGGCAGTCTGCACAGAGTCCTGGATGTTCCGCATTTTTGCCAACATCAGTGGTGTATTTCCAGCAACGTACACATTTATTGCCAGCGGCTTTTAAAACGACTACTTTTATTTGGTCTTCTTCTACAAAAGCTAATATGTCTTCGTTTTTCTCAAGCCCATTACTATTGCTGTCATTTACTAACTCTACTTGCGAAGTTATGAAAAATGCCGGCAAATCTTTTTTGATAGAATTTGCTTTATTGGCAATTTTTTCTTGACCAATAGTTATATGTACTTGCGCTTCCAGAGAGCTGCCAATTAACCTGGCTGCCCGTGCTTGTTCAAGCGCTTTGTTAACTATCGCCCTCAATTTCAATAAGTCTAGCCAAAATTCTTCTTTGCTTTCGTCAATAAATTCTTTTTTTTCTTGTGGGAAGTCATTCAATAAGACACTTTCCTCTAATTGCCAAGTCTTCTTTATTGCTTCTGGAATGTATGACCAGATGTCTTCTGCCAAATGTGGGGTAACAGGCGCTAGCAAAAGTGTTATCGTTCGAACAAGCTCTGCAAGGACTGTTTGCACAGCGCGTCTGCTTTCTGATTTAGGAGCAGCAGTGTAGAGCCTATCTTTGACAATGTCAAAATAAAAACTGGAAAGATCAACAACACAGAAATTTTGTAATACTTGATAGTACTTGAAAAATTCATAGCGATCAAAATCAGTGCGCACATCTTCGATTACTTTTTGCAAACGGTGCAAAATGAATTTATCAAGATCTTTTAAGTGTGTATAATCGACTGCATCACTGTTTGGATTGTAATCATATAAGTTGCCCAAAAGATAGCGTGCAGTATTGCGCAATTTGCGATAGATTTCTGCTAATTGGGCAAGCATGCTTTTGCCGATGGGTATATCATCTGTGTAGTTTACCGAAGCAACCCAAAGCCTGAGTACATCGGCTCCGTATTGTGTGATTACGGTGTCGGGTTCGACAACGTTTCCTAAAGATTTTGACATTTTGCGGCCGTTTTCATCTACCACAAAACCATGGGTCAATACGGTTTTATAAGGAGCTCTTCCTTTTGTAGCAACGCTGGTAAGCAAAGAGGATTGAAACCAGCCGCGATGCTGATCACTGCCTTCAAGATACATTTCACAGGGTGTGCCTTTTAGTTCTGGTCTGGCGTCGATGACAGCAGCATGGGTAGAACCCGAGTCAAACCAAACATCCATAATATCTGTTTCTTTGCGGAATTCTTTGTGTCCACATTTTTCACAAACAATATTTGAGCCTAAAAAGAATACAGCTTCTTCTTTCCACCAAGTATCAGAACCGTGCTTGCTAAAAATTTCTGCAACTTTGTTGATGCTTTCCAAAGTCATCAATATATGATTGCAAGCAACGCAATAAAAAACAGGTATAGGAACACCCCAGGCCCTCTGACGGCTTATGCACCAATCAGAGCGATTTTCAACCATGTTTAAAATGCGATTGCGTCCTGATTCGGGTATCCAATTAACAGTATCTATTGCTTCTAAAGCCTTTTGACGAAAACCTTCGACAGAAGCAAACCATTGTTCAGTAGCGCGGAAAATCAATGGCTTTTTACATCTCCAACAATGTGGGTAACTGTGCTGGACTTTCTTTACGTGAATAAGCGAGCCATTATTTCTCATCAATTCAATAATCTGCGGAATAGCTTTGTCATAACGTTGGCCGCCAAAGTGTTCTACTTTGTCAGTATAAAAACCACGTCCGTCTATTGGTACTAAAGCAGTCAACTTATATTTTGTACTAACTTCAAAGTCTTCTACCCCGTGATCCATAGAAGTATGAACACAACCTGTACCCGCTTCTGCTGTAACATGCGGTGCCAACATTACGAGGCTTTCTCTATTAATGAAAGGATGAATGGCTTTTAAATATTCAAGATCTTTGCCGAGGAATGTTGCAATTGTGCCTTTGTACTGTTCTTGTAATTCTGCGTCGTTCAGGAATGCTTCTTTTAAAGGCTTAGCAACAATAAATAATTCACCCGATTGCATTTCGAGCAAATCATAATCAAATTCAGCATTAAGAGCTATGCCTAAATTAGCTGGCAGAGTCCAGGCGGTAGTAGTCCAGATGACAAAGAAAACACTTTGGTTGGGCGGTATTTTATTTTTTGCCAATTTATTCAATTTAGCAAGCGAATCATTATCGACTTTGAATTTGACATAAATCGCCTCAGAAGTGTGTTCAGCATATTCAATTTCTGCTTCGGCAAGGGCAGTTTCACAATTGGGGCACCAACTTACACATTTAAGACCTTTGTACAAATAGCCTTTGGCGGCCATTTGGCCAAAGACTCTCAATTGAGCTGCTTCAAACTGGTTATCTAAAGTAATATAGGGATGTGCCCAATCACCCCAGACGCCCAAACGTTTGAAATTATTTTCTTGTCCTTTTAGATTACCAAGAGCAAATTCTCGGCAACGTTGTCGGAGTTCCAGCGGCGTTAAGGCATAGCGGCCACCCTTAACATCTTTAACCACGGCGGTCTCAATTGGTAAGCCATGACTATCATAACCAGGCACATAGGGCGCGTAATGACCACCCATAGCCTTGTATTTGGTTACTATATCTTTCAATATTTTATTTAAAGCAGTGCCGATGTGAATTTTGGCTGAACTTAGGTAAGGCGGACCATCGTGGAGGATAAACTTTTCTCCGTTCCCTCTTTTTTCTAAATTGCGTTCATAGACTTTGACAGAGTCCCACCAGCTTTGGATCTCGACTTCACGCACAAGACTATTCGCCTTCATAGGAAAGCTCGTTTTAACCGGGTTTATGCTATACGTTTGAGCTGTCATGGAACTTGCACCAACTTAATTATTTGATAAGGATATAGCTTGTCAGGCAACATCGTCAATTGACGCTTACGGGCAGGTTTACTAAACTTATTTCAGTGAGACTGCTGATATCGTGTTGGCAGTGCAACCTGGAGGTCAATTTGAGCAAAGTCAAAGATACGGCTATCAAAGCGGCGCATGCGGCTGGAGAGCTCATGCTGCAGCGATTGGGTGATATCGGCAAAATCAACTATAAAGATGCCTTTAACCTGGTCACAGACGTTGATAAGGATGCCGAAAAGACTGTTATAAATATTTTACGCCACTCATTCCCTAATGATGCAATTCTAGCCGAAGAAAGTGGCACTAGCCCAGGGCATAATACAAATCGCCGCTGGCTAATTGATCCCATTGATGGCACAACCAATTTTGCCCATAGTTATCCTTTTTTTTGTGTATCGATTGGTCTAGAAGAGTCGGGAAAACTTATTTTGGGTGTGGTATTTAATCCGGTGGCAAACGAATTATTCTATGCTGAAAGTGGCCAGGGTGCCTGGTTGAACGAGCGACCTATTAAAGTATCTAAAATAAATAAATTGGATGAGAGTTTGTTGTCCACGGGCTTTCATTCAACAAGCAAAGCATCAGAAGCTTCCAATAAGGAAATGTTCCAATGTATGACTGATACTACTCATGGTGTCAGACGGGATGGATCAGCGGCACTAGACCTATGTTTTGTCGCCTGTGGTCGAACGGAAGGATTTTGGGAAAGCAAGATTTCTCTGTGGGATATTGGTGCCGGAACGGTCATTATCAGAGAAGCCGGCGGACAGGTTACTGATTTAAACGGGAAAGAATTAGACTTAAGCACTGGCAAAGTAGATATAGTTGCTTCGAATAAAATATTACATGAGCAATTAATTGGTGGCTTAACTCAATGCCGTCTGATTACGCGATAGTATTGTGTGAGGCTGTGACTAATGAAGAGAGGCAGAGCCGATGACTGAGCAATTATCAGTATGCTTTATTTGGCACATGCACCAGCCGCTCTATAAAGATCGCTTAACGGGAAAATATTTACTACCCTGGGTGCGTTTGCATGCCATTAAAGACTATTTTGACATGGTGAAAGTATTGGAAGGTTTTCCTCAAGTGAAACAGACTTTCAATCTAGTGCCTTCTTTAATTGAGCAATTGGAGGATTATGGACATAATAGAGCTGTTGATGAGCAATTACTTCTTACTATAAAATCTCAGGATGATTATACAAATGAAGATAAGCTCTTTCTTTTAAGTGAATCATTCCATGCCAATGTTGAGCGACAAATTAAAGTCCATGCACCATATTTTGCACTCTTCTCAAAGAGGCAGCAATTACTCGATAAAAAGCGTTTTTACGAAGATGCTCTCAATGAATTTTCTAATCAAGAATATGCGGACATGGCAACCTGGATGAATTTAGCTTGGTTTGATCCCATTTGGCAAACAAGTATAGATGATTTGCAAGCCCTTATTAAACAAGGAAAGAATTTTTCTTTAGCCCAACGCCGGCGAGTAATTGATATAGAAAGAGATTTAATTAGACAAATAATTCCTTACTATCGTAAGAAGCAAAAAGAAAAACGAATTGAAGTTACTACCACGCCTTATTATCATCCCATATTGCCTTTGTTGATTGATAGTAATTCTGCTCGCTTAGCTAACCCTAATGTTGTATTGCCGCAGAAGCTTTTTTCCCATGCCGGTGATGCTGTCCATCAAGTGAGAGCCGGACTGAGGCTTTATCAAGAAACAATGGGACAAAAAGCACGCGGTATGTGGCCATCGGAAATGTCTATTAGTCCGCCATCTTGTTCATATGTTTCCCAGCAATTCTCACCGTCAAGAGCAATCACTACCACACCTTCTCTTTCCCAATTAATGAGAC
>Ga0207034_1099_pt1 | contig 14906 bp, 13 predicted proteins | sample Alteio_BWMinCont_36_FD_153269 | JGI IMG/M metagenome (GOLD analysis project Ga0207034, IMG submission 153269) | Enriched cells from forest soil in Barre Woods Harvard Forest LTER site, Petersham, Massachusetts, United States -... | ecosystem: Environmental > Terrestrial > Soil > Temperate forest >...
AGCTGGCGACGGGAAACTTCTATAGGGTTTAAAGGAGCATGATTACCGCCACCGCTGATTGAGATGAACATTTGAATACAAAACCGGACACTACAACGCCGCCCAAGATCTTACTTGTCGACGACAGCGAATCACTTCGACAATCATTAAAATTGGTGCTGGAGCATCATGGGTTTCACGTTACCGCAGCCGCAAACGTTGCCGACGCAATTCATCTGATAGACACAGAGCCTTTTGATGTGCTGCTTTCTGATCTGCACATGCCTGGAGCAGGCGACGGGTTCACTGTGGTGAGTGCGATGCGCCATAAGTACCCTGACGCGGTCACTTTGCTGTTTACCGGATATCCCGCTTTGAAAGAGGCGATGGACGCCATCCTTTTGCAAGCGGACGAGATCCTGGTAAAGCCGATGCCAATCCCGGAGTTGGTCCAACTGATTCACGACAGACTAGACAAGCGGAGGAATCGGCAAGCGACGAACATAGAGCGCGTGGCCTCGATTTTGGAGCGTGAGGCCTCGACCACCATCGCCGATTGGCTCAGGCGAGTTGAACGCGACGACGAATTGACCCGTATAGTACTCACTGAGGAGCAGCGCAGCGAGCACCTGCGAAAGCTAATTCAAGAGGTTGTTCATCGATTGCGTGTACCGCGAAGCCTCGGAACGAAACAAGTTTCAGAAGGTGCCGTCGAGCACGGCAACGTTCGCCGCTCTCAGGGCTATTCGATTCCGATGATTGTCGAGGAATCGCGTATGTTGCAGGTCAGCATATTCCACACGTTGCAGAACAACCTAAGCGTCGTGGACTTCAGCCTGCTCCTTATCGACGTCATGGCCATCGCGGATGAAGTTGATTCACAGTTGAAACAGACTATCCAGAGTTTTACGGAACTACCAAGTGGAAGCAATTTCAACAAATTCGCCCTGCATCACGGCTGAGAAGCAAGCTGAGATCGGTCTCTTGGAGGCTGAGAGGCTTGCCTCCACCGAGCGACATACTCTCGCTGTAGAGCGTCAACGGTTCGTAGCCCTTGCGGACAACAGCAAGGACTTCATCGCGATGTGCGAAAACTTGCGTTTGCATTGAACCGACAACAGATTACTCGCGACAGCGGGTGCCGGATCGCAACGATAAAATCCATTGGACTAAACCGCTGCGCGGTACCCGGTAGATTCAGCAGGACGTAGCCGACCTTATTGCCTAGATAGCCTCCCAGTTCACAGTTTTCTTCACATGAGCTCTTAGCGAGAGTATGGAGCCGCTGCTTGCAGCGAATTCCATCTCGCAAAGGAGTCTCCATGACCTCTCTTCGCAAACGGATGATCGAGGACATGCAAGTGCGGAACCTCGCACTCAACACGCAACGGTCGTATGTGGAACAGGTCTCGCGATTCGCACGCCATTTCAACAAGTCCCCTGAACTGTTAGGGCCAGAGGAAATACGCGCCTACCAGGTCTACCTGACCAACGAGAAGAAATTGAAGCCAAGCTCTGTGGTCACTGCGGCCGCAGCCCTGCGCTTTGTCTACAAGGTTACGTTGAAAAAGACATGGCGCTTTGAGGAAGTGATTCCCGCACCGAAAATGCCGGAAAAACTGCCAGTAGTGTTGAGTCCCGAGGAGGTCCTGCAGTTTCTCGACTGCATCACCCATATCAAGCACCGCGCGATTCTGACAACCTGCTACGCCGCGGGTTTGCGCATATCCGAGGCCGTATGTCTGAAGACGGCTGACATTGACAGTCAGCGAATGGTGATTCGTGTCGATCAAGGCAAGGGCCAGAGAGATCGTTATGTAATGCTGTCGCCTGCACTGCTGGAAATCCTGCGTAGTTGGTGGCGAGTGGAAAAACCACGCCACTGGCTCTTTCCCGGCGACATCCCCGGCCATCACATCAGCACGTGTGCGGTAGGCGATGCTTGCCGGAACGCTCGCAAGATTTCTGGTATTCGCAAGCCTATCGCTCCCCATTCACTGCGCCATGGATTCGCAGTCCACTTGCTGGAATCCGGTACGGATATTCGAACCATTCAACTTCTGCTCGGTCATCGCAGCTTGGCGACTACTGCCCGATACTTGCGAATCGCCACCAGCAAGGTCTGCTCCACCGCAAGTCCGCTGGACCTGCTCCCTCGACCAGTGAACACTGAGTCCAAGGCCGCCGCGCCACAGAACTTCTAGGCGAGGCCATGGATCGGCCGAAGTGGGAAGTGGCGGATGTCTTCCGCCGCTACGGCGAAGTCTATCGAGACAAGCATGGTGCGTCCATGTCAACGGGCCAACGGCGCGTCATGACTGCGATCGAACTGTGCCGGACGGCAGCTCTCGGAGGACAGATCGAGCAGTGCGATCAGTGCGGCCAGCAGCGTATTTGCTACCGGCCGTGCGGGAACAGGCATTGTCCAAAGTGCCAGTCGCTGGCCCGTGCCGAGTGGATCGAAGATCGCCAGGCCGAACTTCTCAACTGCGAGTACTTCCATGTCGTCTTCACGGTCCCGGACAAGATTGCCGCGATCGCCTACCAGAACAAGGAGGTGGTGTACAACATCCTCTTTCAGGCCACGGCTGAGACCCTGCGTACTATAGCCGCCGATCCGAAACACCTCGGCGCGGAGATTGGCTTCTTCGCTGTCCTGCACAGTTGGGGGAGCAACTTGATGCATCATCCGCACCTGCATTGCGTCGTCCCCGGTGGTGGGCTCTCGTTCGACGGCACCCGCTGGGTCTCTTGCAGGCCGGGCTTCTTCCTCTCCGTACGCGTGCTGTCTCGACTATTTCGTCGTCTGTTTCTGGAGCGTCTCCAAAGCGCCTTCGACTCAAAGAAACTAAAATTCTTCTTCGCCCTGGAGAGGTTCCGCGATCGCCGCGAGTTTCTCAGCTACCTGTACCCACTAAGCAAATCGGAGTGGGTTGTCTATGCCAAACCGCCCTTCGCGGGACCAGAAAAGGTACTCGATTATGTCGGCCGCTATACCCATCGCGTAGCCATCTCGAACAACCGCTTGCTGGACATCGAAGACGGTCAAGTGAGCTTCCGATACAAGGACTATAAAGACCGCAGTCAGCAGAAGACCATGTCACTTTCCGCCGAGGAATTCATCCGTCGCTTCCTCCTCCATGTTTTGCCACGTGGGTTTCATCGTATCCGTTACTTCGGCTTCCTCGGTAATCGCCATCGCCAAGAAAAACTGGACCAATGCCGTCAACTGCTCGGCATGGCTATTCCGGAACTGCCTTCAGACCCACCTGCCGCCCAGGATTACCGTGATCGGTACGAAACACTGACCGGGACATCGCTCCGCCAGTGTCCGTTCTGCCACCGCGGCCACATGATTAGGGTTGGGGAAATCGAGGCGCCCCAAAGACCCTCGGCAATCAAGGACACCTCATGAGTAACAGCGCACTCGCCACAGCATGCTGGCTACAAGATTGGGTCAACCAACCCTCCAGGAAATCCCTGTCTCCCCCTGCGCTAATTCCTCTCTTGCCAGGCCAATGCCCTCACTCAAGCCGCCTTCGAACGGCCGAATCCGCGGCATCAACGCATATCTGCTGGAAGCGCATCCTCTTCCGCAGACCGACATCCCCGGCTTCAGCCCTCAGCCAACCATTCAATGCACATAGGGCGAGCATCGTGGAGCGGTTCAGTCCAATCCATTTTTAGCGCACCGGCACGGCGCTCGGCATTTGCGGTGTCCCCCAGCAGCGTGCCGCGCCGTGCCGCCACGCTAAAAATGCTCTGCATTATCGCGTTGGAAACACGACAGTCGGGGAGTGGGTGGTAGCAGGTGACCTGGCTCAGTCGATGTCGCGGAATTCATTGCCATCACCGGCCTGTAAGATCATAGCGGGCTACGCACCATCGTCCGCTTGCGTGTCATCGCCTAGCGCAAGGATCACAGGGCCCAAGCTGGCAATGCACTACTCTCTCGACTTTGGGCTGGTCTGTCCGCCAATAAATGACAGCACTGCCATTAACACCTTCGAAGTGCTTTCTTTAACGGTCTCCTTCTTCGTCTCGCGCCGGATGTTCGATGACAAGGGCTCTTCATAAGGAGCATCGATCCCGTAAACTGGCGAATCTCGCCTCTGCGAGCCTTCCAATAGAGTCCGATAGGATCTCTCTTTTCGCATCCTCTCAAGGGGCATCCAAATATACTTCGAGAACGCTGCCGATTCTTTTCCGGACTTCCAAGCGAGTTGCGCGGTAGGGAAAATTGCTGCAACGATAGCGATGACCCCGTGATGCGTGAGCAACTCTGCGACAAACCCAAGTCGCCGCACGTTTTCGTTTCGGCCTTCTTTGCTAAAGTCGAGGTCTCGATTGAGATGCTTTCGCAGAATATCAGCGTCGAGGACCTCGACTTCAAGACCGCGTGCCAGTAGCCCTGTATATAGGGAGCGCGCAATCGTACTCTTACCGGCACCGCTCAATCCAATCAGCCAAACTGTGACGCCGCGTTGTCGCCCGTTAGGCACTTGATTGAATGGTTCACCGGGATGTTGAGCAGCACCCTCTCGAATTATCCCGCTCCTACAGAGTTATTGTCGACAGTATTCTCGAAAAGTGGGTCACTTCTGCCCAGGGTATGGAACGATGGCATTCAGTCCGTTCGGCCCCATGATCCCGGCGTCCTCTAACCACTTGAGATAGGGTTGAAGAATCTCGAAGAGATGCGCGCCCGCGTCCTCAGCAGTGTACCCGTTGGCAATTGCGTCATCAAGCCAATCCTGCCAGTTATTATTCCAGCCTTCTTCGTCGAGTCCTGCATTGTGAAGGGCGATGTGAAGGTCCAATGGTATGAGCGTTGTGAATTGGTGAACGTCGATGCCCAACTCATCGAATTCGTCTTCGAATTCTTGCGGAAACCAATGGTGATATTGCCATCCTGCGTTTACGAGATCCTGAACCGTCTTAGTTCCTTTAACAGGTCTCAGTGCGGTATCGCCTGGAATAGTCGCTCCTAATGTCAAGATGATCAATGCACCGCCAGCGACATCTCCCAAAACACCGAGGGCTTCGTCGAGAAGTCCAGCGGCAGGTGGAGGCTCCGATACCGGCACGCCAGGGGACGATGGTAAACCAGCTGGAGTAGGGGTGATCGGCTCGCCAAAGGGGTACTTGAATGACTCCGGCCCAAAGCCAGGTACACGAAGGGGAGACCCTGGCGATGACGGAAAGTTCAACGGACCCGGGGACAATGGGCTGGGAAACAGTCCTCCACCTGTAATCCCGGCCACCATCGGCGGTGAAGTTGTACGAGATAACCAATTCGGCTGTTGCGCCGGAAGTGAGCCGCTGCCGAAACCACTTGGAATTTGTCTGTAGAACGTCATAGAGGGATTGTCAAACATTTCAAATGGCCGCCAATCAGACGACGTTGGGAGCGGACCGAAAAATGGGATGGGTGAAGTATTCGAGGACTCCAGCCCAAGATGCGTGGAGGGCGGACCTAAGGTCAATGTTGGAGCGGGCGCTGCTGAAGACGGGGGGCCAAACTGAGTCGACGCGGGCGGGAGTGCATTGGTCGACCCTGGCGAAGATACAACGACGTCAATAGTTTGAATACCGTTGAGGAGATACGGCTGAGATTGTTCGACTCGTATGCCGCCAACGGTATCAGGTCCTAAATTGGCACTATTCACAGAATTGGATATAGCCTTGTCATCATGTGAACTCGGCGTCGAAACCGATCCATTAGAAGCCACCGTATCGGGCGTGCCACCTGCACTGGCATAACCTCCCCTTTGACCACTTGAGAAATCCATTGTCGCGTCAGTGGCAATATTCCCGGCGTTCAAAGGATCTTTCAACGCAAGCATCCCCCTTGTATCCATCCCGCCTCTTCCACTCGTAGACCAAGCATTCTGCGGATCGTCGAGGGAATCGTCACTTGATTGGCCAGTGAAGGAGTTGGAATTCGCGGCGTCCGTGGACAGGCCAGTGTACGGATTGATATTCTCTCCACCCGTAAATGCGTTAGGGTTTCCGCCTGTAGCTACGTCCATGTCTGAATTGGCGCTTTGCAGGCCAACATCCCATCCCCCCTGTGCCGAGCTAAATGGATTCGAGAGCCCGTCTGGAAAAGCGGTGGATAGCAGTTGGTCTGCGCCGGAATCCCTATCCGCAACTGCGAAGTCATCGCTGGCGGCGTTCTCTGCTGCCGCATCGTCATCATGGGGCTGCGCAGGAATTGGGGCGTCATCAGATGAGGGTTGATCGACCGGCGATGTTGGACATGAGGAACTGGAGCTTAAGCTCATGGGAGGTTCTCCTCGATTCTGCAGTCACAGGAGTGTAAAGGAGGTAATGTTGTCGTGGTCGAAACGGTATCCGAAGGGCACGATAGTATTTCCCGTGCTGTCGACATTGACACATCGGATGATTATTTCCCAACGATCATCTTCTAGATGGCCCCGCACGGCGACGACATGGCCATCGAGGGTGACGAGGGGAAGCTCCTCATAGAGCTTCGTCACAACAATTTGCACCCTATTGTCAGTCGAAATCTTCCCGCGGTATTTCAAGACCGCGACAAGAAGAATCATGCTGTTGTTCTCGACGCGGACGATTGGCTCGCCCGCCCTCACAACTTCGCCTATATTCTTATAAACGCCCGTTACCGTCCCATAAATTGGCGAAATCAGGAATGTGTTTAGATAAGCAATCTGCAACCGATAGATATCGCGATCGATGGAGTTCAATTCGTTCTTGAACACCGTGTCGAGATCTTTTAGGTTCTGGTTGGATGCGACATGCGCGCATATCTGATCGATGAGACTGATTTTGGCACGGTGATATTGCGCCTCATTTTCAAGAAATGGGACCCTGTATCCGTAATCGGTATTCACAATCTTTTGATGCTCATGCACGAATTCCTTGTTCTTTGATGTGTCGCCACTGGTACCTTCCTCGATCGTTAGCGCCGGGTCTTCGTCGCCATCATGGAAAGTCCCCACTCCCAATTGAAGGCCACCCGGGGGCAAACGGGGCAACGTAACCGGGGGGGCAACGTTCGCTACTAGGCTTGCCCCATCGGTCTGGCCCTGATCTCGCGTCATCCCGTGGCTCCAGGTATTCGACGTGAGGACGCTTTCGGTCGTCCTGACCACCCTTGTCCGCTTATCCTTCTCATACGCTCCTTTCAGCTCATTCCACTGGTGATCTGCTATCTGACTCAATTGTTCTAGTCGTTCTAATTTTGCGCCTGTTTTAGTCTGCGAGTACGATTCGGTCATCTGCTTGATGATAGTTGTCGACGCGGCGTGGCTGTATTTCGCAAAATACGCATTCTGGCGTGCGTTAATTGCCTTTTGCAAGGCTGCCTTCATAGGTTCCGCTCTCAGCGAGAATAGAGTTGAAGTATTGGGCTTGGGAGGATAACCAGGGGGACCCGTGAGGACATAATTCTGAATCTCGAGGAAGTTATAAAATAGAAGCGAAGGTTCGCCGGAAACTGTTGGCACTGACATCAAGGTCGTGTAAAGCGCGGTGAAATCAAAAGGTGTTACCTGGGCTCCGAGCCAGGACAAAATCGGGGGCATTCCCATTTGGGCAGCGTTTGGGGCATATGTCTCCCCGAGAATACCATCGACTTCAAAGCAAAGATGCGCAGATTCAAGTGGCCGCACCTTCATGGAGATGACTTCCGGCGAAGCGCTCATAATTAAGCTCCCTTTCTCATTTGGGTTCTTTGATCAGGCAACTCACGGTGGATTCGACTCCGGCCTCCACGCATGTGGCACAAACGCCGGATATTCCCTGAACGGGTATCGATACACACTCTCCAGGTTGAAGGGTTCCCAGCACTGTTAGGGTTCCGGGGGGAGGGGCAAACTGCTTGGAAAGGGTGATCGCCTCGCCGAAAAGATCGTTGCGGACGTGCAATAGCAGCGGCTTGTCGAAGGGTATGTTCTCCAGGATTCCGGCAGAGCCCCAGAGGAAGATCAGTTTCTGCCGTACTCTAAGGTTGTAAGTCGGTTGGGACCAATCAACAAAATCAGCGATTGAGGATGATGCGTACATAGCTATTGCTCCCAGTCAAAATGATTTGGAAAAACGAAATTGGTGAATGAAATCGTCATGCTGACATCCAGCGCTCGCACATGATGCCACCAACCGACCGGCAGGAAAAGAACCTCGCCGGGCTCTAATACAATGTCAATCATGGTTGCGTTGCGAAAATCAGGATGAAGATTTAGATCCGGATTCTCGCAGTCAACGTCGCTGAAGACTCCGGCGCGGTTGTAAACATATTGCCATTGCGAAGCGGGAACCAATCGATAACGCTTGCGGCCGACGACTTGTGCCGCGAGGATGTTGCTCTTTTCATGATGAAGGGGAGTCACGGTGCCGGCTGGTCCGAACCACAGGAAAGACTGATTTGGTGAGGTGGCTGGGTTTAGATATTCAGGGAAGGCATCGAAATCTTCGAGGAGCGGCTGTGCTTCCAGTCTCTGCAGGAACGCGTTCTTGGGCACAAGATAATAGTCATTGGTTACTCTGCCGCTGTTGACCATCTCGATGTAATCCGCGAAAGGCAATTCTCTACGATGTTTCTGGCCGTTCATTTCATATTTCGGATCAGCGTCGCGGCCTGTCATGACCTCGACAATCGCATTGCCGGCCACTCTCTTGAGGTAGTCGGGCGTCCAGATCGACATTGCCCGCCAGTTTCCCATCAGATTGTTAATAATGACTGGGCGATTCCGGGCATAATACTCATCGCGAAATTCATCACGCGACAGAGCCGAGCGCCGATCGACTCTCGCTTGAGAATCGAGGCGAGTCAATTGCCCGATTGAATTCAGTAATGACGCGGCCTTATTAAGGGGCCTTTGAGTCAGGCCCGCGGCAAGAAGATAGGGGTCCGAGTCCGCTTTTCTAACCTCTGCGAGAGCTGAGGCGCTGCTGTAGCCGTTATTGGTCAAGACCTCAACAATATGGGCGTCTGCGGTCTTACCAAGTTTGCTATAAGCAACCCATTGCTTCCAGGCGTTGGGTATGGTTTCGAAGATCTTTTGAGTGGGCTCGACACCCGAATCCTCGGACTTATCAAATGCTGGACTCTGAGCTAGGTTGCTACCTCCACTAATTAATGCTTCGTACCGTGTTAGCCACTCCTCGCTCAGAGCATTTGATTGTCGTCTGAGACGGGCAGGAGGAATGTAGATATCAGAGGCGCCGGGTATTCCGAGCCAGTCGAGAACGCTTCTGATGGTTCCGGGATAGTCGGATGCCAGATCCTCATAATGAATAATCAGAGGCGCGATGTGATTTTGCTCAAAATATGCGTGCCATTCACGATCCTTTTTTTTGAGCAGTTGCTCCCGACGTGCAATGGCGTTCGGGTCGAACTCGGGATAAGCCGGGCTGCCCTCAGGCGGATCGGGTTCTGAGCCCTCGATTAGCCACCATTGATCGGTGGCAGACGCCAACAAAAACGAGATTGCTTGCCGAACCTTGTCTCGCCGCGTCAGCCAGATATACTTGGCGTTTGGAAACGCCTTCGACATCAGCTGTGAGGAAGTTAGTCCGTGTAGGCCCGAAACAGATTCCAGCCTCTGGAGAAGTTCGGCGAACTGGTAATAATGCAGTTTTATGCCGGAAATGCCATTGCTTGTGGTGCTCTCGGCGCGTGCGATGCCGAAATATGTCGCGTAGTTTAGATCGAACCTGTGGTCCATACGCCAGCGCGCGCGGTGTTCTTGCTCCTCTTGGATATTGAACCATTCACGCGGATTTCCGGCCAGCGATGTCGATGCCAGTCCTTGGCTGAGCAGCCAACTACCGGATCGCGGATTAGTGCAGATGATGTAAGTGGACGCTGACCATTTCCAATCGGGTAGTTTCACCTTTGCTGCATTGGCGTGAGTAACAGCAGGCACATGAAGCGGAGTCCGCGACCGAGCGAGATGATACATGGCCATCCTTCGGATGTTCATAGGCGATACCGGGGCAGAGACGTCTCTGCTCGTAGTCCTCTAATTCGGAATATCGGTCTTGGGTCGCAACAGCCCAAATTAATTTGTGAGTTTTTGTTTTCAAAGCCCGCGGTTGCCATTAGGGCATACTCGGCGGAAGTAAGTATGGTCAAAATTGCTCATAATGGGAGGAACAACTTCCAAAACCCGGATCTGCTGATCGCGCGGATACTGGAAGTGGGTAAACGACACCATGGTTGACCGGAGCAGCCACTGGGCGCGGTTGCTCTATTTTCGTGTGGCCGACGCCGTGCGGGTAAGTTCGTCTAGACGCTTGACGGAGAGGTTGGCAAGTCCTGGACGCAAATGTGAAGCTGTTCGCGTGACGCAGACACGCAACACTCGCACCGCGAGATGGAATGATGCCTCAAGGTCAGGCTGTCCAGGTTTCAGTGGTATACACGCCAGGCGCTGGTTTGTGATATTTCCTGCGGCGGGTATCAAATGCCGGATACGTGCCTTCGAGAACGTCCACCGCAGTCTTGTTGATTGGATTGTCCTCGATTGCGCTGCACTCATATGGCTCGGTCCGATTCAAGGGCTCGTCGCACTCCTTGAGCATCTCATGATAAACCGGATTATCACGCGACAATCCTGGACTTCGTGTGCAGCTTGTTTGAGGGTGAGATTCGAAATCGATCATTGACGGCTTCTCTGAGGCTCTGCCTGCATCCGATGTACCGTTCGGTCGTTTGCACCGACGCGTGACCAAGGAGAAACTGAATCTGTTCGAGTTCGCCACCTGCCTCATGGCACAGGCGGGCGCAAGTGCGACGAAGATCGTGGGGGGCGAGATGTTCAATGCCGATTCGTTTGGCGTATCGCTTCACGGCATACCAGACTACGTCGGTTGTCACTCCTTCGTCCTGCCGAGTCCCATTCTTCGAAACTCTTCTGAACACCTTGCCTTCCGTCACTCCAGTGTCGCGGATCCAGGCATCTATGAGGCCTTTACACCACGCCGGCACGGGGATCCTTCGCAGTCGTCCTCCCTTCCCAACCATATCTACGATAACCCAGTGGCTTTCTCTCAATTGCAGCTGATCCAATCGCAACTTCACGGTTTCCGAGCGTCGCAGGCCACAACCGAGTAAGAGTCCGATCACTGCCGCATCTCTTCTGCCACGTGGGGTGCCTTGGGAAACGGCATTCAATAGCTCTTGTGCCTGATCGGCAGTTAGCCAATTGCCAATCCTCCGTCCGAGACGTTTGACGCCCTTGACTCCCCGGATTCCAATCGCCAGTTCCGCGCTCAACCATCCGCTCTCCGCGGTCTCATCTGCCAGCCGCCGAATCGCGGAAAGATGAAGATTGATCGTAGCAGCAGACAGAGAAAGTCCCTCAAGGAACGACCGATACCGCACCACGACGGATCGGTTAAAGCCCAGTCGAGGCTCAGAGCAATACCAGGCGATGAACTTTTCGATGGCGTGTTTATAGCTTCGACGGGAATGTGCAGACGCCAGCATATTGAGCACGGTCGTCTTCGATTGTTCTAGTTCAGGGACGGTGAGACTCGCAAAGCAACTGGCAGACTTGCATAGCTGTTTTTGGGAAGACATAGGAGGCGGCTCCTTCGACCGCTTCCCCATGTTGCGTGTACACAGATCACAGCGCGAAATCCCAAGAATTCGAGATCGAGGCTGCTGGGCACGGAGAACCAGCGGTCTTTGACGATAGAGGATGTTGTCGACAATAATGTGCGCGTCGCGGCATCCTTTCGCCACACACATCGTCTGCGCTCCGATTTCCCCTAGATCGGGAATCGGAAACCGGGCCATTGGCTCCGCCATTTTGATCAAGGCGTAAGTTGGCGATAGCGTCCTATATCGTTCACTAGCAGGTGGACCAGGCCGCAACAGATTTTGGAACGCTGGGGTATCGTAGAGGTGCGCGTTGCCGCTGCGATTAGATTCTGCACTTAGAGCCACGCGCGGAGCGAGGAGACCCACCGCCTATGCCCAACGAAGGAAAAGGTGAAGCCAGTGCGTGGAACGTCCCGGATCCCCGTCCGGACCTCGCATTCCCCAAACTCACAGAGGATATGGTCGAGCGCCTACGGCCGTACGGTCAAGAGGAGGCCTTCCCGTCAAACGTCCCCCTGTTCACTCACGGTGAGCGGGGGGTCGATATGTTTGTCGTTCTTGACGGGCAAATCGATATGTCTCTTCCTGCTGTAAATGGGGAGTCCAGAATTATCGCCCACCATCAAAGGTTCGACTTCTCGGGCGAGTTGAATCTTCTGAATTCTCAGGGATCGCTCGTAGAAGCGCGGACAGTTGGGGAAAGCCGCCTTCTTCGTATACCGCGTACCGGGCTGCAGCGACTCATGCGCGCAGAGGGCGATATCGCGAATCTCATCATGCAGGCGACTATCTGGCGTCGCATTGGCATCATCAGCGAAGCTGGCGGCGGAATTGTGCTCCAGGGACACGCCGGCGATGCAGAGACCATACAACTCCAGCGCTTCCTTCTCCGCAACACGTATCCGCACAGGATCGTTGAGACGACACAAGAGGAATCGACTCAACTCGAGGATTACCGATCCGACCATGAATCTACGCTGCCGGCTGTGGTCCTCTCCGATGGCCGCACCTTGCATCGGCCCACAATCATGCAACTCGCCGATGAACTAGGCATCACCGAGCTTCCTGACCCTCATATGACCTACGACGTGACGGTCGTCGGGGCGGGTCCTTCAGGTCTCGCAGCTGCTGTCTATGCGGCGTCGGAAGGGCTCTGCACCATTGTGATAGAGGGCATCGCCCCCGGAGGCCAGGCTAGCACCAGTTCCAAGATTGAAAACTATCTCGGCTTCCCTACAGGAATCTCCGGCCAGCGCCTTGCGAGTCGCGCCCAGTTGCAGGCGCTGAAATTTGGCGTGCGTTTCGCCATCTCCAGAGATGTGGTCACGGCGGAGCAGATCGATGGCATCCATAAACTGACACTGGCGGGCGGTCCTCCCGTCTGCTCACGCTCTGTGGTCGTGGCCTCTGGCGCACAGTATCGCAGACTTTCGGTGGCAAATTATAGCCAGTTTGAAAATCGCGGGATCTACTATGCGGCGACCGCGATGGAGTCCCTGTTGTGCCGCGACGATGAAGTGATCGTGGTGGGTGGAGGCAACTCAGCGGGGCAGGCCGCGATGTTTCTGTCGGGCATCGCCAAACACGTGCATCACATCATCCGTGGTGAATCGCTGGCGAGCAGCATGTCGCAGTATCTTGTCTCGCGCATCGAAAGTTCGTCTCACATCACGCTCTACCCCAATTCCGAGATCGAGAAGCTCGAAGGCAAATCCTCTCTCGAGCGCGTAACCTGGACAAATCGCATGACCGGGGAGCAGACGGAAAAGCCAATCGGGAGCGTCTTTGTGATGATCGGCGCAGAGCCGAACTCCGGGTGGCTCTTCGGCACTGTGCGACTTGATAAGAAGGGATTCATTCTGACCGGCGGTACAGATGGGTTTGAGAACACACCCTACGCCACCAGCGTGCCCGGGATGTTTGCCGTCGGGGACGTGCGCTCCAGGTCCGTGAAGCGTGTGGCGTCTGCGGTCGGCGAAGGCTCCGTCGTGATTTCGGATGTTCATCGCTATCTCGCGGATCACCGTAACAGCTTCGCGGTTGAGCCGAACTCAGCGCTGGCAGCGCTAAGGTCGGCGAGCGCTGCGGCCAAACCGCAAGACTGACTTGAGCGTTAGGGCCTCGATCACGCACACACCCTCGCGCCCATCTCTTCCTCGCCGCATCCATCTTCATCTATCTCGGCGCGCACGCCGTCTACCAGGCCCTGCGCATAAATCTCGCTCGGATCGTCATTTCGAGTGCGATACTGCTGCTAAGTCTGCTCATCGGCGGCCCCAGCCTGCGCCACACCCACTTCTCCTGACGGAGCACCAGCGATGGAATTGCGCCTACCGTCCACGTTACATCCGGCTAGTCGCCTTACGAGTCTCGACGCCCTGCGCGGCACCGTCATGATAATCATGGCCATCGACCATATCCGCGACTTCTTCGACCGGTACTCCATGTCCAATTCGCCCACGGACTTGTCGCAAACCACCGCATTGATGTTCCTTACCCGCTGGATTACCCACCTCTGCATGCCCGTCTTCATGTTCTGCGCCGGCGCGGCAGCCTTTCTCTGGTGGAATCGCGGCAAAAGGACGCGCGGTCAGCTCTCCTGGTTCCTCGCCACCCGCGCGGTCTGGTTCCTGGCCCTGGAAGTCCTCGTCATGAACTTCGCCTACAGCTTCAACGTCTCGGCGCACAGCCTCATTCTTCTTCTCGTCCTCTACATCTTCGGCGCCTGCATGCTGCTCATGGCCGCGCTCATCCACCTGCCTCTGCGCTGGCTCGCAGTCCTGAGTATCGCCATCGTCGCTCTGCATAACCTGCTCGATCCCTACTCCGCATCGCACTTCGGTAAATTCGCCTGGGCTTGGCATCTTCTACATCAACCCGGCGTCATCATGCTCGGCAACCGTCCGGCCTTCGTCGTCTACCCGATCCTGCCCTGGATCGGCGTAATGGCAGCAGGCTTCTGCTTCGCCCAGTTCTTCACCCTCGATGACACTGCCCATCGCCGCATCACACTCCGCCTCGGTCTAGCCCTTACAGCGGCCTTCCTCGTTATCCGCGGCATCAATGTCTATGGCGACCCGTCGCATTGGACCACCCAGAAATCCGCAGTCTTCACGGCGCTTTCATTCCTCAACTGCACCAAGTACCCGGCGTCTCTGGACTACGTCCTGATGACCATCGGCCCGGCATTACTGCTGCTTGCCTGGTACGACCGCCTCAGATTCTCGAGCCGCAATCCGCTCATCGTCTTCGGCCGCGTCCCACTCTTTTACTTCGTCCTGCTGAATCTACCGGGTACCGCGCAGCGGTTTAGTCCAATGGACTTTATCAACAG
>Ga0207034_1101_pt1 | contig 14646 bp, 18 predicted proteins | sample Alteio_BWMinCont_36_FD_153269 | JGI IMG/M metagenome (GOLD analysis project Ga0207034, IMG submission 153269) | Enriched cells from forest soil in Barre Woods Harvard Forest LTER site, Petersham, Massachusetts, United States -... | ecosystem: Environmental > Terrestrial > Soil > Temperate forest >...
ATCGAAAGGGTTTTAATATCATTTGGAACAAGTATCTTGACCGGGGCGGTATTTTGGTAAATGATATCTTTACGGTAAACTGGAGCATCATGGTGCGTATAAAATAATAATGTATCCGTCCTTCCGATCCATAGAGATCCATCCCCGCCTGTTAACAGGACCAAGTTGCTTATGCGCATAAAATCCTGGTTTCTAATTCCTTTTCTTGTTTTGATCTTTTGTCCCGTTTTTATCCTGTATTATTTTATCACTTTTAAAAATGATCTTCGGGTATCGCAGCGCGTACAGCAATCTCCTCGACCGCGCGATCTTATCGCACCATGGATGATCGGACCTGATGCTGCCTGCCTCTATCTCTAAATAGACCGATCCGATCTGACGAGACCTTTCATCGAAGGTGATCCTTCCTTTAAAATCATTAAAATGGGCCCTATAACTGCCGATGAGCGAATACTTGATGGCCCCTTCTATTTTCGCTTCATGCGGCCCAAATTTAATAGTTTCTCCGGCGTAAGACTTCCCTACGTTCATCCCAAGCAAGATGGTAAGGAAGAAAATGCCGGCTAAAAGATCTTTTTGCCTTATTAACATGGTCATCTCCGGAACCCCATCCACAGTTTATACTATTCCCGTCAGGGTTTCAAAGAAAAACCCTTTGCAGCTTCAGTATGCCGGAACATTCTGATATAATATCCGAAATTCCATCAATGGAGAGACCGATGTCTTTTATAAACGAACTGCTGATAATCCTTACCATGATCATCCTCAATGCTGTTTTTTCCGCATATGAAATGGCCCTGGCCTCTATCTCACGGACCAAACTCACCTATTTAGTGGAAACCAAAGTGACTGGGGCCGTTGAAGCCTTATTCATGAAAGACCGTATGGAAGCAAGTTTGGCCGTCGTGCAATTAGGGGTCACCCTGGTCGGCTCGATAGCTGCCGCCACAGGCGGCGCAGGTATCACAGAAGCCCTTAACCCCTATTTTCAAGAACATTTGGGCATATCAAAAGAGTTCGCGGAATTCCTGAGCTTGGTCAGCCTGGTCATCCCCTTAAGCGCTTTTACCATCATATTCGCCGAACTTATCCCCAAGACTTACGCGATCAAGAACAGTGAGTGGGTCATCCTGAAATTATCAAAAATGATGATATACTTTACCGTTATCGCTAATCCTGTTGTTTCCTGCCTGGAAAGCATTGTTAAGTCCGCCAATAAATTCATCGGCAAAAAAATGCCCAATAACAGCCCGGTTGCTGACACTCAAAGCAGTCTGTTCGAGCTGACCGCAGCCCTTTCGCTGGCCAGGACATCGAGGCTGATCGACGCACAGCAGGAAAAGATCGTTATGTCCGCGGCACAGCTCTCCTTAAGGCCGATCAGCGAGATCATGATCCCCGCTGCTGACATATGCATGATCCCGGAAAACAGCACCCTGCCAGCCGCCCTGATCATGGCCCATCTGGATATGCACACGCGGTTCCCTGTTTGTGAAGAGGCTAACAATCCCCAAACGATCCATGGGTACATTAATTTCAAAGACATCATGGCGGTCATGAAGATCAACCCTGAAGACCCGACCATCAAAGGGACCATCCGCCCGATCAAAAAATTTGTAGACACCACTCCGATCTCGAAAGTATTGGAACGGATGATCCAGGAAAAACTGCACATAGGGTTGGTTGAAGATGACCAAGGGCAGGTCATCGGCATGATCACACAGGAAGATATTATTGAAGAATTGGTCGGCGAGATAGAGGATGAATTTGACCGGCTTCCCAACTATGTTTATCCCTACGGCAATCAATGGCTGGTCGGCGGAGCAGTCACCATGTCCGCGCTGGCCCAAACACTCGGGATAGACTGGACACGATCTTCCGGCATCGAAGATGACCTGAAACTGGCGGATTGGTGCGAAAGGCACTTCACGAAACCTTTCAATGGCGGTGAAACTATTTCAGGTAATGGTTTTCAGATCACCGTGAGGAAATTACGAAGAAGGAAGATCTGCGAAGCGTTTGTGTCTAAAGGATAGGGTCAAAAGCAGTCCGTGATGTTTATATGTAATAAATATCCCTCACATAAAATGTGACGTTGGACCGGTTCTCCGATGCTGTGATAACCCACGCAAACCCGCCGATAATACGGGACAGGTCCTTGCCTGTCAGGTCTATTGAATACTCCTGCCAATCTTTAGTGAGCGTTACCGTATCTGTCGCAGCTGTATCAGAATCAAAATACCGGTGCCCCACCCCGACACCACCGATCTTGAACTTAACGACCTCTCCACCGTTCTCTCCCCTGGCCCCAAAAACCAGCTTGTGGGCCCCGGTTAAATCATAACCGCCTTTTGTATCTCCCCAATTATTGGGAGGATCGAGCCAGTAAGCACCTGCCCACCCTGTGTCGTTGGATGAACAATTCCTGTCAAATTTTACCTGGATACAGCTTCGGCTATCCTGGCAATTGTCAACCCACGCGTCATTGATATCAACGCATTTCCCATCAGGCATGTAGCCGGAGGCAACATAATGATTAAGGGGGGAAGGCTTATCCTTATAAACATAGAATTTCTGGAATTCACTTGGCTTCGCGGGGGATGGATTATCCTGGGCGTGGGACAACGGGGTTAGGGACAAAAAGCAAAATCCTGCTGAAATAGTCAAAGAAGCAGTAAAAACACGCATCTTTCTATTTTTTTCAAACATAAAACCCAAGATCGATCAGATACTATCTGGTTTTTTATCCACTAGTCTAAGGACAGTGTTCCTGCCGCTGGGAGAAGTAATGTATTGAATGACCACAGGATCGCCCCGGAAGATCTCTATTGACACTATATGGTGGGTGAACCTGTACAGCTCTGATTCAACTGAGATATAAAATAATATCTTCCCGCTACCTGTTTGTAGATTGATAACCCCGCTATCCACATCCACATAGGTTACTGTGCCGGTAACAGTGCTTATCTGACGGTCTTTACTTACCTCCTGGCAATACGCTTCACCGGATATAAAAACTGCTGTCAACAAAATAAGGGCCATCACTTTATATTTTAACATTCTCTTTCTCCTATTTAAATTTTATGACCGTCTTATTATAAGGCCGATATTTTATTTATTCAATAAAGTTTATAAGATTCCTCATCCTTCCGCCTTTGCCCTCACTCTTCTTCTTTTTTATATACCCTGACCCATTTCACATAAGCCGTCATCGGGAACTCTGTGCTGTCATTCGGTGCTCCCCAAAAATTACCGCCGACCGTTGTATTTAAGACTAAAAAGAATTTGTTATTAAAAGGCCTTAAGCCGTTAAAGGGGCGGCTGATGTCCAAAGTGTTTATCTTCTCTGAATCCACATACCAGTCGATCTTGTTCTCGTCCCATTCTATGCTGAATGTATGGTAGTCATCTGAGAATTTCTCCCCGTCCGGCAATCTATAACGGCCCTGACTGGTTTGATGCCCCCACTTTTCAGCATAATGGGCGGTCCCGATGCTGAATCCGGGGTCCCTTCCCGCAATTTCAAAGATATCAACTTCCCCGCATTTCGGCCACGTCCAATCAGGGTCCCTGAAATTCGAACCCAGCATCCAAAAAGCCGTTCCGACACCCTGCCCGTCCAATACCTTGGCCCTTATTTCGATCCGTCCATATTGAAAATCCATTTTATCCTTTGTCACCATCCTGGTGGACGTATAATGAAAGCCTTCGTAATCTTCCTTTTTTACCGTAAGCACCAACTGACCGTCTTTTACTTCAATATTATCGGGCCGCGCATAGTCCAACTGGCCATTTCCCCAACCATTGTCCCCGTTCCCTGTCTCAAATGACCATTTGGCACTATCGACCTGGTCCCCGGTAAACTCATCATCCCATACGAGTTCCCAGCCGGGGATGGACGTAGGATCTTCTTCTTTAGATGGCGAAGCAGTTTGGGCAGGAGGGGCTACAGGGGCCGGGGTATGCGCTTGCTGTGTATTGATCTTATCGATCTCATCCCTATAATATGTGACCGACAGGCCTATACCTGTATCGATCTTGATATATTTATCCGTTTGCTCAACGATCTTCCCCTCTAATTTCTGACCGGATTTTAGGATCACTTCAGATGCCGATACCAAGGAAGGTGTCAGAAAGAATACCGCTAAAAGCAATTTAGTCACCATATCACTACGCGTCATATGATATGTAGTATAGCTTAAGGTATCCCCTCTTCAATGCATTATATAAAAAACCTCCTTGCTAAGATCGGGAGAAAATCTTTACCAGATCCCCTCGATTCACACTGCCTAACATTTGCATGTTGGTCACGGAATACACGTTCACCACACCGGTCTTTGAATCATGCACCGACACTGTGTGGTCTTCTTTATTAATGTCCGCCACTTCGCCTTTAGCGACCAGGATGGCATAGGAAGGGATATCTTCATTGATGCCCACGACACCGAATGATCCATTGGTATTCGATCTGTCAGAAAAAACCTTTATCAAATCCCCTCGGTTCACGCTGCCTAACATTTGCATGTTGGTTACGGGATACACGTTCACCATACCGGTCTTTGAATCATGCACTGACACTGTGTGGTCTTCTTGGTTAACGCCCACCACTTCCCCCTTAGTAACAAAGGTGGCATAAGGAGGGATATCTTCATTGACGCCCACAATGCCGAATGACCCGGTCTGGCCATTGACCAAAGAAACCTGTGAGATAAAAATGACTGCCACAAAAAAGAAACCGATGATCTTTTTCATATGCCCCTCCCATCCAATGCTGTTTTCTTTATTTTTAGCTTAACAAAGGTAAGATAAAAATAATGTGAAACTAAAATTAAAAGTTGGACAGCGTTAGGATATGCTTACTTCTCTAGCTGTGCATCCATAGTGATCTTAGTATTTAACAACCGTGAAATGGGACAACCCGCCTTAGCAGCATTGGCTGATTTTTCGAAAGCTGCTTGATCGGCCCCTGGGACCTTGGCCTTAACTTGTAAATGCACGCCAGTGACTGTCCAACCCTGTTCCAATTTATCCAATGTCACTGTTGCTGAAGTTTCGATCTTCTCAGGCTTCAAACCAGCATTAACCAACTGGACGGACAAAGCCATCGAGAAACATCCCGCATGAGCAGCTCCGATAAGCTCTTCGGGGTTTGTTCCAGTCCCTTTTTCAAAACGGGTCCCAAATGAATACGGCGCATTTGAAAGCGCACCGGACTCTGTGGAGATACTCCCACTGCCTTTTAAATCACCGATCCATACTGCCGAGGCTTTTCTTTCCATGGTTATCTCCCTTTACATAAAATTGATAGGATCTTCATTTACGTTCCCCCAATTCACGATCAAGCGTCTCTATACCCTCTTTGCTGTCTTTAATGAACTTAAACCTCTCAACATTACTGTTGGCCGTATCCTCTTCCTCAACCTGTTCAGTGATAAACCACTGCAACATAATTTCTGTGGCATGATCATGTTCGCTTTTTGCCAGATCCATAAGGTCATTGATAAGAGCACTTACCTTTAATTCCTGTGCATATGCCGATTCAAAAACGGACAAAAAAGATTTCCATTGGGTTTCCGGCGCCTCAATGACCGTCAAAATAACTTTGCCCCCTCTAGAAACGATATACTCGTATATCTTCATCGCATGCTTGAATTCTTCATTTGATTGAGCCTTATACCATTTGGCAAAACCAGGCATATGGTGAGATTCAAAATAGGCGACCATGGATAAATAGGAATAAAAAGCCCCCAATTCGACATTGATCTGTTTATTCAGCGCTTTCTCTATTTTTGTCTTTATCATCATATACGCCCCACCAGCATCAATATAAGGATAATGACAAGCAGTGTGGAAAAAATACCCGTTGGAGCATATCCCCAAGACTTGCTATGCGGCCATGCTGGTAACCCCCCTATCAGTAAAACCAAAAGTACAACTATTAATATTGTTCCTGTAGAAATGACCATCGTTTTCTCCTAAAATAAAATTATTTATGCTCTTTTAATGGGTTTAGCTATCCTATTAAGACTTCTCTTCGTTTGGATCACCTTTGCCTTATTATTTTTCTTCTTTAATTGCTGATCTAATGATACCGCGTTATTAGGCTTGTTAATGGATGTGGGCAGGCCATTGATCTTCAGAGCCACGATGAAATCTTTCCCGGAAAGTCCACCCACATCATGCGATGTCAGCCCAACACGCAGATTGCGGTATTGTGTCAAATGGATATCCGGATGATGTTTTTCATCTTCCGCGATACGGGCGATGCCATCAATTAAATCAATGGCGGCCATAAAATTATGCAAAATGAATTCACGGTAGATCATTTTGTGATCGTCAGTTAATTGCCACCCATCGATATTCTTTAAGGACTCCCTGGCTTTGTTAGCTGTTAATAAGGAGCCTTCAGCTTCTCTATTTAATGATCCTTTTTGTTCTTTAGGGGTCCTGTCTTGACGTTCTTTTTGATATCCGAAATCGATCTTGTTCTGGGGCAATGAAAATATTCTTTCTTTGTGTGAATTCTTTCTATCAGGTTTGTGCATATGGTTTACCTTTCTTTAATGGGTCGTCGTGACGGCAACTGCGTCGCCTGCCGGTTCATGATACACCGTCGTAGTTTGTGAAGGAGGGTTTTCTCGAACGCTTGTAGTATGCAATGAAAAACACCCTTGAAGGGAAACAAGTGAAGCGGCACAAATTACAATTTGTAGAATTTTTACTGACATGTCTTTCTCCTTTTAATTAAATATTTTATGAAGTTCCTCTCCCCATCTTGTCTTTATAAAAGCAAGGTGAGAAGAGAAGCCAGCAACCACTGTTTCCTGTCTTTACCTGAACGATCGTATTCTAAAGATGACACTAAAATGAATCAATTGTACTGGGGTATAATAAAGCACGGTCGAGGGTGGGGACGACAGTATTAAGACCTGTTTGACGACTTTGACCGTTAAAACCAGTACGCCGAACTTCTTATCTAACCAATAACTTCTCAATAAATAATACTTTTCGCGACATTAAAATAAGGTTAAATTAAAATTAATCCTTCAAAAAAGATCCATAAAAGTTCTAACGCCCATCAGTGGCAAAAAACAAAAGCCTCTGTAACTTAATAAGTTACAGAGGCTTTTTTTAAAATAAATGGGGTCGCTGGCGGGACGTTATCCGTACCTGTTTGATGGTCTCATCTCCTTATTTACACGCGTAATCAATAGTTCAAACCCATTATTTAAACAATTTTGGGGTAATATATTTTATCTTTACTGACCATCGCCATGGGATTGATTTTATGCATGCTTTCTTTGTAAATACCCATGATATCCTTAACTTCCAATCCATGAACAATTAAAGCATCTGATATTAAAGACCTATGGCACCGCCAGGGTACGGCTTCTGCGCACATAATAGCCACCATCTTTTTTCGAGCCTCTTTGATAAGCTCCTGGAGGGAATTCTCAAATTCCTCAGTTTGCATATAATCAGCATACCCACGGAACGAGGCATTGCGCCAGCCTAGATTGATCGAGTCTTTTTTAGCATGCCTTAATCCACCCAGACCAGGCATATGCTCATAAACAATCTTCTCATTGGCAAGACTTTGAACCAAGGCTTCCTGATCGTACTGCGGATTGAACCCCGATTTAGGAATGGTACGCACATCTATTAACTTACGGACATGAAAACTCTTAAGCATATTTATAAACTCATCGATAGGATGTGTGGAATGGCCGATGGTATAAATTTTAGATTTCCGCTTGAGTCCCAAAATACTGGTCATCTTCCCGATATCCTCCCTGTCCCTGTCCAATTTTAGAAAGATCATAAACAAGCTCAATGGACTTGATCCATTTGGTCATTTTAAACCCTAATTTTGTTTCTACTCTCAACCGTAGTGGAGCACCGTGTTCAATAGGCAAGGGCTTGCCATTCATTTCGTAAGCTAAAATCGTTTGAGGGTAACATGCTTCCTTCAGATCCAATGAACCATAATAAACCTTACCTTGTTCATCTTTTTGAAATGAATAAAAAACTATATACCGCGCCTTAGAGTCAGGATGCACCAATTTTAATATCTCTGTCAAAGAAACACCCCGCCATTGGGCTATGCCAGACCAACCCTGAATACAAACATGTTTGGTAATCTGAGATATATTGGGCATAGCTCTTAATTGTGCCAAAGACAAATGAACAGGATTTCTGACCAATCCTGAAACTTCCAAAGTCCAAGTTTCAAAATTGTCTTTACGAAATTGCTTCCATTCATCAGAATCAGGCAACTGACCATTAACCCAGAAATAAGGTGAGATGTCGGCAACAGTATATTGCTGGTGTGATTCCAAAGGTAACAAAACATCCATTACACTTCGCTTTATTACGGCTCCTGTCAATAACTGTACCTGTCGGGGGTCTTTCTGAGACCATTGTGTAAGAGCAAAATGGATCAGAAATGTTATAGCAATAGCAGATAATCCTATAAAAATAGCCAAACTACTGTGTCCACTTTGTCCTCCAAGCACGATGCGGTCCATGTTACCGGGAAAGTCTATCCAAACAACTATCATTACATGAATGATAATAAATAGCACATAAGCGGCTAAAATCAAAAAATGTAAACTGCGGGCCTTTTGCCTGCCGCCAAAAATCTTCATATACCATGGAAAACGGCCTGCAATGGCCGGTGACATAGCAGCCCCAGTCAAAATAGCCAGGGGACCTAAAATAAATACCACAAAAGCATAAGACAGTTGTTGCAAAGGATCATAAGGATGGAAACTTGCAAGTGAAGGAGCTTGAAATCTAAGGTAATCCAAAAGTGTTTTCCCTGCCTGTGAGAAAACTCCCCAAGATGTTGGAATAAGCCTTTGCCAATAACCTGTAACAAACAAAAGCCCAACATAGATAAAGCCGTTTAATATCCAGAATACAACTGAAAATAAATGCCAATGGCGACCCATGCCGAGATTGTGCCTTCCCCCTGGCAAAGCAATCCAGGGTGAGACATCAACAGCCTCATCCATGGAGGTCCAATAACCTTCTTTAGGCTTTTTCTTATTACCGAATTTTAACCACTCTGTACCGGGAGTACAATGATCGTTGCTGTATAGCTTGGGATGGTCAGACAAAATTTGTATACCACTGCGGATCAAAAGAGTCAGGAAGACGAAATTGATATAATGAGTCACTCTAAGCCACGCAGGAAAATGTTCCATTACAACCACTCCTGTGCAAACATTTTTAATATTGGACAGTTCAGCAGATTCATCCTATAAAACCTGCATAATAGTATTTTAAGGAAGCACCCAAAATAAGTCAATTGTACCGTGGCACAATAGATAAGTAAGATAGTGCATTAAAAAAATTCTAATGTCTCATCAAGGGTAAAAACAAAGCCTCTGTAACTTAATAAATTACAGAGGCTTACGGTACTAAAAAAGCTGGGGTGAGTGAGGGGACTTGAACCCCCGACCTGAAGATCCACAATCTTCCGCTCTAACCAACTGAGCTACACCCACCACAAATCATACCAAATCAACGTCCCTGGCACGAATCGAACGTGCGACCCACAGCTTAGAAGGCTCCGCCAAGCTATTTTTAAACGCACGACGTTTTTTGTTTCTGCTCTTTTTGCCGTCGGAAAAGGCTAAAACCTGTAAGCCTTCCCCTTTCTTCGTTTGTTACTGTTTAAAATCATGTGCCTCATTCACATAATCGGGAAACATTTGAGAACTGAGGTAATTAGCCGATTATACTACACGAAATATCAACAGGCTCAAAGAAAAATTTTCAGCCAGTGCCTCTATTAGTCGCTATGGATAATCTAATTTTAACGATATAATAAAACCTTACTTCACGGGGAGGCTAAAATGGAAATGGAAAAATGGTTGGAAGAAGTCAATAAAGACAATATCTTAACGGCTCATCACTTAGACCTGTTTAAAAAATTGAGCGATATTGTCAATAATAATGAAAAACTAAGGAAGATGGATAGCACTATCTTAAATTGGATGCAAGACGCTTTTACGACGGACTTAGTTGTATGTATCGGTCGTATTTGTGATAGAGATAAAAGAACTATCAGCTTAACAAGATTCTTGGAAACCTTAAAAGATAAGCCTGAGTATTTAACACGTGAACGGTATGTGAAATTATGGCCTACTTCCGAAGATTTTTTTGCTCAGAGAGGATTTGACCATTTAGCTGGTGAAAATCAACAATCCTTTTCTACCGCTATAATTTCAGCAGATATAAAGAAAATTACAGAAGAAGACCCTATTGAGAAAATTATGACATACAGGCATCAGCACATAGCCCATAACGATAAGAATAAATGTGAAGCCCCAACCTATGAGGAATTATTTCAAGCCTTTAAAATAATAGAAGACTTAATAAAGAAATATAATTTGCTTCTACGAACCTCCACATATACCAATCTGGCCCCAGTCATGCAAGGTTATTGGGAAGAGGTTTTCACAATACCCTGGATTAACAGAGAAAAAATGATTGTATCAGAGCCTCCTCCTTTGCCGTCTCTTTAGCAAAAGATAGCCCACTAAAGGCTGTTCCGCTTGCCCCAAGCGGGGGGAAATGGCGGATTATTGCCTATACTATGTATATATGGTATCTAAATAAAGAAAACGCTGGCAAGGTAGACGCCAGCCAGGGCGCAAGGCAAAAAATATTATGATAACATAGTATTATCATAAGCACAGGATAGAGTGACTTTGTTAAATTTCAACAGGTTACATCATATTAAGAAGTTTTTGAGCCAAAACGAAGGAAAATAGACGGTTTTAGTCAATATTTCCATGAATAACGGTAATTACTTTTCCCGCTCTGTTTGGGGCCTTCCCATGTGATTCTATTTTTTGAAGCATATAGAGTGCTTGGGCCGTCTCCCTGTCTCGATTGTGAAAATAGCCGTCTTGACTTGTACTTTTGAACGCCTGTTCATGGCAAATAAACGACCGATTATTTACCCACCAATTTCCCACAGAGAAAATCTTTATTTCCCCAGGGGGGTATTGTTTATTTTGTCCAGCGCACATAATATCCTGACTTTCTTCTGGCCTTGCTATCTTTGCTTCCTTTGGGCCTTCCAAGACGTTTCCCCTCCCGTTTGGCACGCTCTAAACCTGCCTTCGTTCTGCTAACAATCAATTCCCGCTCATACTCGGCAAAAACACCCAATAACTGCCAAAACATTTTGCCTTCTGGCGTCTGGGTATTGATATTCTCGGAGAGCGAAACAAACTCAATTCCTTTATTTTTAAACTCTGCAAACAAACTTATTAAATGCTGTAATGAACGGCCCACACGGTCAAGGCGGGTGACCATCACTACTCCCACCTTATTGGCTCTTACATCGGTCAATAATCTTTCAAATTGTGGCCTATTCTGGTCTTTGCCACTCCATCCATTATCAATATACTGGTCGGTAATCTGATAATTCATACGTTTACAGTAATCAATTAAAGCCATACGTTGTGTTTCTGTGTTTTGCTCCGCTAAAGATGTCCTGCAATAAATGACTATGTTTTTCATAACACGCTCTCTTTCTTTTTGCCTCTCTTAATACTACCCGTACACGCCTCCACTCACGGGCAATAGGCTTTCTGATTAACTGCTCTATCGGATGACGTTTGCTATACATATTAACCTCTATGTATTCCCAATGAGAACACATGAAAATAAAAAAAATAGTGAGACCTACTTCTTGCTTTTAAATTGTCTATACAACCACATAACGAAATCAGTCAGGGTTTCAAAACCCTCTTTATCGGCGTCTTTCTGCATTTCTTTCTTTTCGCTCGCCTTGATTCTTATGTGTATATATTTTTCTTTATTTTCCATAATCTCACCTTAATTCAAGCATAGCACATTGAGAACACATAGTCAAGCCTTTGGGTCAATTTTTAAAATTCTTTTCAAGAGGGGTACGGGTACAAATTTGCTCGTCTAAAATGGTCGCCTTCAATGACCCCTACTATCGCAGAACCCTCTTGGAAGGATGGGTTCAAACAACTTATAGCTTTAAAAGTTTGCCCCATTACTTGTCTGACCTTGTTTAAAAACCTGTACTGTGTTGACGTATTCCTCTAATGTGGGCAATGGCTTTATAGTAGTAATATCTATCCCTAAAGAATTAAAACGAAATACTATTTTTTTACTATCATCTGTTAATCCATATTTATCTAATAAATTTACCCTAACAGCAGCCCCTGTAGTAACAACCGTATTCATTTCCTTATCTTGTTTCATTAAATCGAGTACACCGCTAATTCGTTTCATAATAGCCTTATCAAGAACAAGTTCGCATGTAATGAGGTAAGAGGAAAGATAACTTTTATCTTCTGTTAATAGTTTTAGTTTCTTTAGCGAATTTTCAAATAGCATATTAACTACTGTCAACTGAGCACTATTCAACAAATCAAACTCTCTTCTGGCTTGCTCATTGCGATTTTCATTTTCTAAATAATTTTTTACTAACCCTTGATACTCTTTAGACAATCTTTGCTCATCCGCACTCAATTCTTCCCTTATAGTTTCTATTTCACCTTCGAGAATTTTTCCTTCTGTATTATCAGGCAAACTGGCAAGACGAGTAGCCAATGTTGGATGCGAATCAAACACCTGTTCAGTTTCCCCCAATGCCCTCTCTTTATATTCATTCATTTTATCTGAATCGCTGATAAGCTGTTGCCCGTAAGCGTCAAAATAGTTGTGGTTATCAAAACCTATCTTTTCTATAGCCTCTTGATAATGTCGTGATATTTGAACAACTTTGGTCAAGCCTGTATTCATATTCACACTGCCAAAATTTGAAGCAGCAATCCAATCCGCTCTAAGTTCTCTACTCCTACTTAAAATATTATCTATCGTTGCAAAGAAAATGAGAAAAACCCTTAGAAATAAAAGTGGCATAATTAAAATCAAATTCGTTAGGGCAACTGTATTATCTCCTTCTCTATAACTCTTACCGATGCCAGCAATATCATTCATAGCAGAATTGATGCTTTTATAGACTGGAACAACAAACTGGCTATAAAGGGTATCATTACCAGAAAAGTGTGCAAATTCATGTGCCAAAATTGCACGAAACTCATTTAACTGCAAATTTCGTATTAAAGGAGCACCTATAGCGAGAGTTCTTCCCTTTATCAAACCATCAAGACACTTGAGGCCACCTTCTGTAACAAAAAAAGTTGGTTCAACGTGTAAAATTACAGTATCAGGGAATTTAGTTTTTACAGTAGCGCATACCTCAGCGATTACCGCTCTTAGATGTGGTTTTTCCGAAAGATTTAATTTTACAGCAGATTGAAAATTTGGTTTTGAAAAGAACATTGCCTTTATTGCCCTAAAAGCTGCCCATAAACTCACCAAAGGAGCAACCCCAAGAGCCACTAAAATGAATATTGGGATTCTGGGCAACTGTAGCACTATTGCCAAAAGCCAAATTGAAATTCCAAGCGTTATGAAAGCTGAAATTACTAAGGTTATATAAGTTGCAGGAACAGAAGCAATAGCCAAAAACATTAAAATAATTGATGTTTTAGGAAACTTTTTCTGAATATTTTTTTCTTTATCAAAGACCTGTGGTTTCAATTTAGAATCTATCAAAGTCCAAATTAAAATTGCCGAACATGTGCCCACACCAACAAAACTCAAACCGACAACACTGGAAAGAAATGGAATATATCCACTTAAACTTGTTAAGACCATAGCTACCAAATAATAGACCAAGAAAAAAACCATTACTAATGTACCTGCCACGACTCTATAACGCCTGCTGACAAATAACAAACCCAAAAAAAGAGAAACAAAACTTCCTAAACCCTCAATTAAAAAGTATCTCTTAACAAGAAACATCATCGTAATTTCATCAGTCTGCATAATTGATAACAATCGTCCTTCTATAGTTAAATAAACAAAAATAAAAACAGATGCAGTAACTATAAATCGAAAAATATCAAAAAACGATAACGTCTTTTTCATATAAGCCCCCTGTGTACGATATAAATAAATCTAATGCCGAGTTGAAAAATATATACAAAGCAAAACAAAGCCCGCCACGCCAATACCAATTGTGATAATGGTTGCCCTCATCGCCCAACCTGAAACAAGATTCCAACCTTTTTCAATAAAGAAATAAATCAGAAAAAGTATAAGCAACCCAATGAGAAAATACATCTAACCTTCCTTATATAAATTGTTTAAGCCTACTTCTGTGCAATCGACATCAAAATAACTACTACCCATCCTATAATTAAAGAAAGTATCTCTCCCCTACAAAGACCCGATTTTTCTACAGAAACACCCAATTGTTGATTGTTAAACACCGCAGCCTTTTGAACAGGAATGAATACAAAAAATGAAGCGAGGCTAAGTAATGCCCAATAGCCCGATGCACGGCTTAATGCACAGAAAGCCCAATACCCAATTGCAAGGAAACCAGGAGAGTAAATTTCTTTATATCCAAGTTCTGTAGCTGTGCTCAAGATGTCTTTAAACATTCTATAAGCAAATATAACGGAAAAACAAGCACGCCAGAATGGGGATAAATTGACATTTTGTTGAATCTTAATTGCTCGCCAGTTACGATAAAACCAATAAGTCTCGTAAATACCAAAAGATAAGATGGACAAT
>Ga0207034_1104_pt1 | contig 14508 bp, 9 predicted proteins | sample Alteio_BWMinCont_36_FD_153269 | JGI IMG/M metagenome (GOLD analysis project Ga0207034, IMG submission 153269) | Enriched cells from forest soil in Barre Woods Harvard Forest LTER site, Petersham, Massachusetts, United States -... | ecosystem: Environmental > Terrestrial > Soil > Temperate forest >...
TTTTATCGTACCATCTCTCAAAAAGGGAAACAATCGGTATTAAGAAAATCTATACGCTTCACTTTTCCTTTGGCAGTCCGTAGGGTTTATGCTATTATATCCCCTTTACAAGAAGCAACTATTAAGGAACTTATGAATAAAAAGACTATCAACGGCGCGGAAGCGCTGATCAAATGTTTGGAGAACTTTGGGGTCGAGTATATCTGGGGCTTATCCGGGGGCGCTGCTATCCCTATTTTCGATGCCCTGGTCGGCTCTAAGATCAAATTGATATTGACCCGCCACGAACAAGGCGCTACCCACATGGCCGACGGCTATGCCCGCGTTACAGGCAGACCTGGTGTTGTGCTGGTGACCTCGGGCCCGGGAGCAACAAACACCGTTACCGGTATCCTGACCGCCATGATGGATTCTGTTCCCATGATCGTGCTTACCGGACAAACCATCACCTCCATGCTGGGCAAAGATGCCTTTCAGGAAGCTGATATTTCCGGTATCACCATGCCTGTGGTCAAGCACAGTTACCTGGTCAAAAATAGCAATGATATCCCCCGTATCGTTAAAGAAGCCTGGCATATCGCCCAAACAGGACGACCTGGCCCGGTGCTGATCGATCTGCCTAAAGACATTACCCAAGGCCCCTTTAGCGGGGACAGCCTTGACCCGGAAATGGATATCCCCGGCTATAAAAAAGATACTCCCTCGCCTCATAAAGCGGACATTGCCAAAATGGCCAAGATGTTCAAAGGCAGTAAAAAACCATTACTGCTGGTGGGGCATGGCGCGGTACTTTCCAAAGCCGGCGCTGCTGTTAAAAAATTAGCGGAAAAATTAGGCGCGCCTGTGACCAACACCCTTTTGGGTAAAGGCGAATTCCCTGAGACCCATCCCCTGTCTCTGGGCATGTTAGGGATGCACGGGACTGCTTATGCCAATAAAGCGCTGGTCAACTGCGATCTGATCTTATCTATCGGATCACGCTGGGATGACCGCATTAACGGCAACAATAAAGAATTTTGCGTGAACGCCAAAAAACTTCATATCGACGTTGATTTTTCTGAGATCAATAAGATCGTCAAACCTGATGCCTGGGTCGTGGGACAGGCCCGTGAAGTGGTGGAAGAATTAGTCAAGCTGGTGCAGCCTTTAGACACTGCCGACTGGCTTAAAGAATTGGAATATTACAAAAAAGAATTCCCGCTCAAATACAGCAAAAACAACGGCCTGACCGCCCAACAGGTCATTGATACCTGCTATAAAGTCACTCAGGGAAAAGCTATTGTTACCACTGACGTGGGCCAGCATCAAATGTGGGCGGCACAATTCTATCTTTCCGACAAAGGCAATTACTGGTTATCCTCCGGCGGTGCCGGGACCATGGGCTTTGGTTTTCCAGCGGCCATTGGTGCCCAGTTTGCCGCTCCCAAGGACCTTGTGGTGGCGATCGTGGGTGACGGCGGGTTCCAGATGACTTTGTACGAGCTCTCAACGGTGTTTATACATAAACTCCCTGTGAAAGTGCTCATCATCGATAATAAATATTTAGGCATGGTGCGCCAATGGCAGGAATTATTCTTCGACAATCGCCTTTCCGGCGTTGACCTGGAAGGCAACCCTGATTTCGTGAAATTGGCTGAGGCCTACGGGGTCAAAGGCTTTCATATGGACAAACCCGAAAATTGCGAAAAGGTGATGCGCGAAGCCATGAGTTATAAAGGCCCCTGCGTTATCCACGCGGAAGTCATCAAGGAAGACAATGTGTTCCCCATGATACCCGCCGGTAAATCAGCGCTTCACATGATCGTGGAAAAGCCTACGGCCAAAATGGAAAAACCATCAGGTTCTACTTAAAAGAAAGACATATGGATAAACTTCCCTTACATACGATCAGCGTTTTAGTGGCGAATAAACCGGGTGTGCTTGTGCGTATTGCCTTAGTGTTTGCCCGCCGCGGCTATAATATCAATTCCCTGGTGGTCTCGCCTACGATCAATCCTAAATTTTCGCGCATGACCATTACCGCCAAAGGTGACCTGGAAACGTTGGAGCAGATCATCAAGAACGTCACTAAACTCATCGATGTCATCCATTGCGAAGAGCATCCTGCCAACACCGTGGAAAAAGAACTGGCCCTGCTTAAAACCAAGGCTTCCCCCGCCGTCAAAGCGTTCGTGACCAAAAACACCCGTAAATTCCATGTCCGCATCGATGATGCCTCTGAAGGCTGCTACATCATCGAACAGACCGGCACCACCGCTGAACTCGACGAATTCGAAGCCCTCATCAAGAAATTCGGAATATTGGAAATGATCCGCACCGGCAAAATCCTCATCACCCGCGGGAAAGAAACAACTTAACTTTTACTTATCTTTACGATCACTGAGACTGCAAGGCAGGATTTTGGGCAGTTCTTTAGGTGGCAGGATCACCAGGGCGATATCGATAAATTCATCACCTTGTTCAACAGAAGATATCTTGCAGCGGTCCACATCAACCCCCGGATATTCAACACCCAAATACTGAGCGACCGCTGATTTTAACGCGTCTAATTCCATATACAAAATAAACTGCGCTTCCTCATCAGCATTAAGGTTCAAGGCCGAAACAAGCATCCGAAAATCCAGATCAAGAACTTCTTCCAAAGTCTTCCCCGCACAAAATTGGGACAAAGACTTCCCTCCTCCAATTTCGCTGGAACAGGTGATCTTGGCGAATTCGAACTTGACCAACCGTTCGTTTAAATCCAACCGAATATTAAGCCCCGAAGAGCTGTCTGAACATGGCATAGGGTTTAGTATACACTAATTCTTCTGTTCTTCAGCCTTTTCTTTGATCGAGCGGGCTGGGATGCCGAAGTATACATCCTGGTCTTCAACTTCAGTGTTCTTGGGAAGTATGGCACCAGCTGCGAGCACTGATCTCTTTCCCAATACCGAGCCAGGCAGGACAACGGAATTGAGCCCCACCACCACATTGGGGCCTATAACCACCTTTCTCAGTATCAGGTGTCCCCGTTCAAATGAATGCCCTATCACCGTTGCATGCCCTCCGATGACTGCATTGTCCCCGATCTCCAGCAATGAAAGATCAGCACAATTCTTTGAATTGATCTGGACATTGCTTCCCAGCTTAGCGCCCATTAAACGGTAAAATAACGATGCTAACGGTGTTAAAAGCATAAAATCCATAAAGGTTATGGAAACAATAAGTACCAAGGCATTAGTGAACGCCCATTTGGCTGCCCCTAAAGACGGCACCTTGTACTCGCCTTCTTTAAGGGTAAGGCCAAGCAAGACCCGTAATATGGCAACCACCCAGATCAAACAAAAACCATAAATAAAATAAGCTGTAAAACCGGACAAGCAGCAAACAAAGATCCTTAGAGGAATATCCCAGCCCGCCGTCGCAGAAAAAACCTTATAAACCATCATTGCGCCGGGGAACACAGAAACCCCCATGACCACAATGCCCACAAAGTACATCGTGAGGGTGAAGATCATTTGCACCACTGTTGCGATGATTTTCTTCATAGACCATCCTTCCCTATAATTCCATGACTATTTCACATTGATCAGGTCGTGCCGACTCCTTAAATTTCTTTATCAGATAAACGGCCTTTTTTATAAATACTCACTGAACCAATCCAAACAAGGCTTCATAAAAAGGTCCGGCTCTTGATCGAACATTGTCTCGGCATGTCCAATTTTCGGGAGAATAACAAGCTTCTTCGGTTCTTTTGCTTTCTTATATAATTCCTGGCTATGCTTAGGATCGATCAGCCAGTCTTTTGCCCCATGGATGAACAAGACCGGACGGGGAGATATCCGGTCAACAATATCGATAGGGGCAATTTTAAGCTGCCAGGGATTTCCTGGCCGGACACCCTTTCCCTTAGCTTTAAAACCCAAATTTAACTTAAGATCATCCAGCATCCCCGGTTTCCAGAAATGAAAATCGATCTTCCAAAAATCATACGGAGCGCTGACCGCGATCACGGTCTTTATATCCTGGTCCTGCGCTGCTTCTATAAGGCATATCGCCGCACCTAACGAAAATCCCATAAGGCCTATCGATCCATACCCGCAATTCTTGACATAAGCTATAACAGCCTGCAGATCAGCGCACTCTTTGGATGTCCACGTAAAAAGACCTGAACTCTTCCCATGCCCGCGAAAATCAAAAGCCACGACATCATAATGGAAAGCCAATGCTTTGGCGATCCCTTGAAAAAGATAGGCATCTTTGGTATTAAAAAATCCATGCGCCAGGACAATGGCTTTCTTGAACCCCTGCTCATAATGCAGCGCTTCTATGCGGTGAAGATCTTTTGTCTTCAAAGTCACATTACGCATTAAACTCTCCAAGAGAAGGGAATGGAATTAAAAAACAGCCCTTATTGCATGAAATTCTTAAGGATATCCTTAAATTTTATCTTATGTTTTTTACCGGTATCCTGCGAAGAAGTGTCTTGTGAAGCAGTGTCTTGATCCTGAGAAGATGTTTGTCCGCCACCTAAAAGGGTTCCTAAAATATTCCCCCCTTCTTCCATCAGCATTTTCCTGCTTTTCTTCCTAAAATCTTTATTCGGCTTATATTTTAGATGAGGAATAACGCCTTTTAGGGTGGCATCGATGGCAATACGCTTGGTGTCATCACATAAATACTTCAATCCTTCGAACTCATCGATCAAAGCAGCGGAAACATCTTCATTCAAATGCAGCATGGTTTGCATATCCATGCTTAACCCCTGGTCCACTGAACCTTTAGCCGTGAACTCAAAAATATCGGTCTTGACCACAGAATCATCAATAACAAAGGTCCTGCCGTGAAGCGAGAACTGGGCTTCTGCCTTTTCTATGACTGTATCCTTGGCCCCTAATTTGTCTTTCAGGGGGCCGTTCAAAAGATCATCGATATTGCCGCCCATCCCTCCGAAAGCGCCAAGCGTAGAAGATAAAACCGCCTTAACAATATTGAAATCCTTGATGATCCCACCTGTGATGCTTGTATTCCCGTTTGCCGTAATTTCCCCGGAGGTGCCAATATCCAGATGAGGCACATTTAACTGAATAACCCCAGCGATATTTTTCAAAATAGAGTTATCCCTCATCTCAGGTGAAATATTCTTGAGCTGTTGGCTATCCAATCGGGACAGGTCCATATGCAAGCTTAGATCACTGACTTGGGCAGAACGTTTTGACGGGTCCCAGGACACAAGGACGCTGCCATGCACATTAGGATCATTACTATATAGAGAAGCATCAAATGTTAATCGTAGAGGTTCTGAAAATGAAAAACCGTTCAAGTTTACATTGATATTCCTCAGCCAGATGTCCAAAGGCATGGATTGGTTTTGATCAATAAAAGAAATGGAAGCGTCCTGTATCGTTATAGATCTAATGTTTATATTTGAAAATGCCGCACGTTCCTTGGACGGAACACTGGGCTTTACAGCAATCGTATTTTGAACACCCTGGGTACTGCTATTGCCGGTCACGTTGCTGCCCGCAATGACAGCAGCATCATCCCCCCCAGACCGGCGGCTTGCCTGGCCGATCGTCCGGACATTGATATTCCCTTCCTGGGAACATATAAAATGGATCCGCGGGGACTGAAGCAAAATATTCGTTATATGGATTTCCCGATGAAAGATCAAAGAACCGAGATCCAGGCTGACACGGACCCTGGCTACTTTAATAAAGGGCTGTGAGGTGAAGTCAGGGTCATCCGCAATGGTCAGAGGCCACGCGTCCAGGGTGATACCCCTTGAGGACAAACCCAAGCCCACATGTTTGACGGAAACCGGCCGCCCTAAAACCACGGAAGCTTTCTTGGTGATCTGAGGCAGGTATTGATCGGCATCAAAAGTCTGGAAAAAAATAAAGATACCGGTACAGGCGATCAAACCCAAAGCCAACAAACTTAAAAAAATGATCTTGATGATCTTCATGAAGGACCCGCGATGGTACTTTCAAAAACACTGACACTGTTAATAGGCGCTTTGCATGTGCCCCGAAAACAAATATGGGCTTGGCCCCCGTCCAAAGCAAGGATAAACTTGACGGCCTTGGCAGGTATAAAATGTTTATACAATACTTTTAGCATTTTGGCAATTGTTGGATCATCCCCTGCCCCTTGAAAAGAGATCTCCCAGGGCCCCTGTAAATGCCAGTCCAAGGCAGACAATAAAAAACTATGCGCATAAGGGACTTGGGCCACTGAAGAGGAAAAACAGCCGAACAAAGCTTCAGCCTGGGAAAGATAAATATCTTTTTTAGTTAAAGCATACAGCTTCAATAAAATCAAGGCAGCGACTGAATTTCCTGAGGGTAAAGCCCCGTCGTATATCTCCTTAGGCCGTACGATCAGGCTCTCAGCATCAACGGCAGTCATATAAAAGCCCCCTGCCTGGTCCCCAAAAAGCTCGATCATCCTATCGGCTAAAACCTGGGCCGCCTCAAGGTATTTGTCCTGAAAAGTGGCTTCGTACAGCTCCACAAGGCCATAAATAAAAAAAGCATGGTCCTCAAGGGTCGCAGCGATCCCTGCCCCGCCATCCCGCCAGCGGTGCAAAAGGCGCTGCTTTACCATCATATGTTCCAAAATAAAATCAGCAGCCTTTACAGCAGCTTGGGCATATTTTACTTCCCCTAAGACCCGGCTGGCAAAAGCAAAGCTTGCGATCATCAAACCGTTCCAATCGCACAATACTTTATCATCCTTATGAGGGCGCGGCCTTTGGGAGCGTAACGCGAGTAATTTTGCTTTGGCTTCATGAAGGATATTTTCTGAAGCCTCATCAGAAGGGTGGGCCTGATACAATATATTCTTCCCCTTAAACTCCCCGTGCGGGTCAAAAGACGCATTCCCCTGAGGTAAAACCCCGTAACAATAATTAAAGACCGCAGCCGCCTCCAGGCCCAAAGCTTCTTCTATTTCAGACTGCGAAAAAACATAAAAAGCCCCCTCTTTGGAGTGCCCGCCAGGCGCTTCAAAACTATCCGCGTCTTCAGCAGAATAAAAACCGCCTTCTTTGTCCGTCATGCTGCTTAACACATAATCAAGGGTCCCTCGCGCGACCCGGCTATAGCCACCTGATCCTGTGACCTGATAAGCTTCCAAATACGCCCTGGACAGCAAGGCCTGGTCATAAAGCATTTTCTCAAAATGAGGTACATGCCAATTTTGGTCTGTTGAGTAACGGTGAAAACCTCCGCCTAAATGGTCCCATATGCCACCTTGGGCCATCGCCGTCAAAGTTTTTTCGGCCATGCTCAAAGCTTCAGGCTCCTCTCGCCGCTTGTGATAACGCAATAGAAACGACAAATTATGACCCATCGGAAATTTAGGGGCAGATCCAAATCCCCCGTTCGCCGCATCAAACTGCCCCCTCATTTGCCGGAAGGCTTTGTCCAAAAGCGTCTCATCCATTATCCCGGAGGATGATGCAGCTTGCGTATTCCGACGAAGACCATCGGTAATAGAACGGCTGGAAGACAAAATATTTTCACGGTCCGACTTCCATCCCGCGGCGATCGAACCCAGCAAGTCTATAAAACCTGGGCTCCCCCATTTGGCATAAGGCGGAAAATAAGTGCCCCCATAAAAAGGGTCTCCTTGCGGTGTTAAAAAAACCGTCAATGGCCATCCGCCTTGGCCCGTCATAGCGGTCGTGGCTGTCATATAAATGTGATCGATATCAGGACGCTCTTCACGGTCCACCTTGATAGCGATAAAATGATCGTTGATCATTTTTGAGATACCTTCATCTTCAAAACTTTCATGCGCCATCACATGGCACCAATGGCAGGTGGAATATCCCACTGACAATAAGACCGGCTTATCCTCAAGCCTGGCCTTATCAAAAGCATCCTTACCCCAAGGATACCAATCAACCGGATTATGGGCATGTTGAAGTAAATAAGGACTTTTTTCAGTGATGAGATGATTGCTAAATTCAGGACTATTTGACATTAGGATCAAATAAATCCAGTGCTTTGGAAACAGTGTCCTGATGGGATACCGATGGTGATGCGGCAACTGCGGATGTATTTGCAGGTACACTTACCGTCTGGGGAGTTACAGCCAACGATTTAAGGCGGGCTTCATCCATATACTGTGCGGCACGTTTATAGCCGGGAATGATATCCTGAACATCTTTAAACCTGTCTGCAGCTGCCGTATATTTTCCCTGTTGGTATAAACTCAGGGCCTTCTGATACATGGCCTCGACACCATCCTCTAACTGCTTACGGATGGCCTTACGGCGGGCTTCTAATTGCTGGATAGCCGGGGAAGAGGCAGGCTGCACCTGGGGAACAGGTTGAGCTTGAGGAACGGGCTGAACTTGGGGAACGGGTTGAACTTGAGGCTTGACTGCAGTCTCAATTTTATGAAAACGGAGCATTGCCTGCTGTTTTTCATTTTCTTTTTCCAACTGCTTGCGTTTTTCCTCCTGGCGCTGGCGCTCAAACTCCTGAGCTTTCATTGCTTCTTCTTTACGCAACTGCCGTAAACGATCGTCTTCATAAAGACGTTTTTGACGTTCCAATTCTTCAGTCAATTTCTTTTGACGCTGACGTTCACGTTCGTGGATAACAGCCAGTTTGCGCTGGGCCTCGACCTGTTCAGCTATAAAGGCCGTACGCTCCCTTTCTTCCGCTATTTTAGTCCTTAAAAGTTCCTGGGTAATGACACGATCCACCTTTTTAAGCCAAACCTCACCCCTGCGGTCATGCTGGTCAGCCAGCTCACCAAACAAAAGCTTAGCCTCCGTGTATTTCTTATGCTCATAGCGATCAATACCTTCATTGAACAGCAAATTCTGTTCCTGCATGATCTCACGGCGTTTGTAATAATCCGAATCCGAAGGCTGACTTGATAATACCGGACGATATTCTTTTAAAGGCTGTACCCTATAATAGGCGCGCATTTGCCGGTCTTCCTGTTTTTTGGCCTTGAGCATATTAGCTCTCTGATAGGCGGATTCACGGGCCAGCTGTTCCTCACGCTCCCGGGTGCCTTTCTGCTTGGTCATTTCGTCTTTGAGCGTCGTCAAAGCGGAAACGGTATTTTCTAATTCCGTAAACTTCAGCTTCATGGCATCATAATCCTGCTGGCGGGACAGGCGGATGATATCATCATTGATATCAGAGGCCTTCTGGGTGAGCTCTTTTAAGGACGCTTGCTGCTGTTGTGCTAGACGCTGCTGTTCTTCCTGCGCTTCCCGGATACGGTCCATTTCCGCAATATTTTCTTTGTCCTGTAATATCTTTAAATGGTCGGCTTCTTTTTGTTCATGGACCGTAACAGCTTCAACATCCGCCCGTTTTATATCTTCTTCGATCTGGCTTAAATACTTCTTCGTCGCTTTATAATCAGGGACAACATTCTCCAATTGCAAGAATTTGATCCTGGCTTTTGCATACTCGTGTGAACGCAGGCATTCCATAGCATCCTGGTACATTTTTTCAGCTTGGGCCATACGGTCTTCCTGCTTAGCCTTTGATGCCTCTTGCTGGCCTTTCCATTTTTCCTCACGCATTTGATCTAAAAGGCGTTCCTTGTTCTCTTTTAATTTATTCAATATCTCATTGACCTCAGCCATCTTTTTCTTCGCCTGCACTGTAGGTCTATCATCAGCAATATCAGCGATGCGGTTATACAGTTGTGCCGATTTCTCAGCCAAAGCTTCAATGTCCTGCGCTTGTTTTTGTTGATCCTCCAGGGAAATGGCCACCTTTACTTGCGCGGGCATAGCCTCCTGAGGTTGCGCAGAAACTGTGGGAACAGCAGCAGGTGCTGCCGCCGGCACTTGCGGAGCCGCCGGAGGTGGTGGCACTACCTGCACCGGGACAACAGGCACCGGCGCTGCTACAACAGCCGCTGGGACCACGGATGGAGGATGGACTTCCGGCTTAACCTGAGCAGCGGCGATAAAATCTTCGATCTTCTGTAAGTACCTGCGTGTATGTTTATAGTCGGGGACCATACCTTCAACTGATTCAAATTTGGCCTTAGACCCTTCCCATTGCTGTTCACGGTATAAACTCAACGCCTGGGAATAGGCCCTTTCAGCTTGATCTGTCTTATCCCTGCGTTCCTGTTCCCGCTGGCGCTCCTCTGCCAATGTCTTCTGACGCTGGGCCTCTTCCTGGGCTCCCTGCTGAGCTTCCCTGATCTTATCGTCGATCTTGCTCAAATATCGTTGTGTGAATTTATAACCCGGTATCATCCCTTGCACAGATTCAAACTTGGCCTTGGCCCCTTCCCACTGGTGATCCCGGTACAAATCCAGGGCCTGTTCGTAAACTTCTTCGACCTGATCGGTCTTTTCCTTCAGTTCCTGGGCCCGTTGGCGCTCGTCAGCCAATGCTTTCTGACGCTGGCTCTCTTCTTGAGCTTCCCTGATCTTATCGTCGATCTTGCCCAAATAACGTTGTGTGAATTTATAACCGGGGATCATCCCTTGCACAGATTCAAACTTGGCCTTGGCCCCTTCCCACTGGTGATCCCGGTACAAATCCAGGGCCTGTTCATAAATCTCTTGTGTCTGATCGGTCTTTTCCTTCAATTCCTGGGCCCGCTGGCGCTCGTCAGCCAATGCTTTCTGACGCTGGCTCTCTTCTTGAGCCTCCCTGATCTTGTCGTCGATCTTGCCCAAGTAATACTGCGTGGATCTATAATTGGGAACGACCGAACCGACTTCCTGGAATTTCTGTTGGGCCTCAACAAATTCTTCATGCTTATATAGTTCAACAGCCTGGTTATAAATTTCTTCCGCCTGACCATTGATGCTTTCCTTACGCTCTTTTTCTGCGTTCTGCTGACCAGACTCTTCTTTTTCCTTAGCTCGGGCAGCTTCAGCTTCTTTTTGGGCTTCTAACAGCTGGCCCTGCTGGTCGGTCTTCCACTGCTCAATACGCGCGATGTACATCCTGGTCGATTTAAAATCCGGACACAATTTCTCAATATCATTGAATTTATGCAAAGCCTCATCCATATCTTTCTTCTCTAACAAGGCGACCGCTGCCCCGTATAAGGACTGTGCCTGGTCCTGAATATCCATTTTATGCTGAAGCTCTTTTGCTTCCAACTCCTGCTGACGCTCAACTTCTTGTTTTTTAAGCAGGTTCGCCTCATCTGCCTGACGCTGTTCCTGTAGCTCTTTCTCCTGTTGTTCCTGAACATATCTGTCAATGCGGCTTAAATATCTCTTCGTGGACCTATAGTCAGGGATGACCAAATTGACAGCTTCAAACTTCTTTTTAGCGTCGGCAAATTTTTTATCCTTATACAAGTCAACCGCCTGATCATAAACTTCCCCGGCCTGTTTATCGATAGCGTCCTTACGTTCTTTTTCTTCGGCCTGCGCAAGCAGCATTGCCCTTGCCTTGTCCAAGACGGCCTGGGCCTCTAGCTGTTTCTGCTGATCGGGGACCACAACAGCCTGATCTTTGGCGGCCCGGGGATTGGTTATGATAATGTCCTGTTCAACGATCTTCAAATAACTGCTGGTAGCCCGGTAGTCAGGGGCGATTTGATTAACATGTTCAAACGCGGCTTTGGCCGGGTAATATTTCTTCTGCCTGTAAAGATCGACCGCCACCTCATAGGCTGCCGCAACGTCTTCTGTGACCGGGGATATTTGCACCCCTGCTACAGCGGGTGCGGCTGATGTAGTTTTATCGTCGGAAGAAAGACTGGACTGGTCGGCAAAAGCAAAAATACTTGCCGTGAAGAGAGATAGAAAGAATGTGCATGAACGGAATATTTTTTTCATCGTATTTTCTTAATTCGACGGTCATTTTAGCACACCCTCGGAAGCGTCTTCCACACTTATTTGATTTTTTTTATTTTGTTTCGGGGATGGTTTTTATATGATCTGCAATGATCGCAGCTTTAAAAGCAGGTCGCGGGCAATTTTTACAGAATTTTCAGATGATCCCCCGTACTCCAAAAACACACAAAAAGCTATGTTCCCTTTAGAAGACCTGGTGTAACCGACAAACCACGCATGATTGGGTTTGTTGGGAGCGCTTTGGGCAGTGCCTGTTTTACCATAAATATCCAACCCAGGCACCTCTTTTAGATCGTGGCCCGTTCCTTCCGGGTCATCCACCACGGCTTTTAAACCTTCCTGTACCACGCGCCAGGTTTGATCACGCAGCCGGATCAAAGGCCTTTTGGAAAGATCCATGACAGGGATCTCATTGCCCCCTACTGCTTTAACAACACGGGGGCGTAAAATAACGCCGTTATTGGCAACTGCCGCCATCATCACCGTTAACTGTAAAGGGGTTGTCAGTGTTTTCCCCTGACCGATGGACAAATTCAAAACATCCCCTCCGTACCATACTCCGCCCTCTGAGGCTTTCGTCACAATATTACCCTTGGCTTCAAACGGGAGATCAACACCTGTCCGGCGATTCAGCCCGAATGCTTTGGCAAAAGCACCAATGATAGGCGGCGTCACCAGCTGACCGACGTGAAAGAAATAAACATTGCAGGAATGCGCCAGGGCAGCATTCAGGTCCTGTACGCCGTGCACATGCGAACAGCCGAATCTCCTTTTTCCCACCATCATATAACCAGGACAATCATAGGTAGTGGCGGGCGTGATCTTATGAAGCTGAATGGCCGCCAGGGCCACCGGGATCTTAAATACCGAACCCGGAGGGTACTGTCCGGAAACAGTGCGATTGAACAAAGGCTTTGAAGGGTCGTTGAAATACGATGTTATGTTCTCATTTTTATTTTTATCCGAAAAAGCGTTAGGGTCATAAGAAGGGGAACTGACCAAGGACATTATATCCCCGTTAGTCAGGTCCATCACCACAATACCCCCCTTGTGATCCCTTAATAATTCCTGTGCGGCATTTTGCACACGCTGGTCAATGGTCAGCACCAGGTCCTTGCCTTCGAGAGGGTCTTTTAATCCAAGCAAACGCACCTGTGTCCCACGGCTATCGACCTCGATCTCACGGCCGCCGGGCTCTCCCTGCAGGAACGCGTCGTACGTTTTTTCCACACCGGTCTTCCCGACAAAGCTCAAAGGCGTATAGCCATACTGCTGATTGTCCTCCATCTCATCTTCATCAATCTTGCCCACATACCCTAAAACATGCGCCCCGGCATCATTAAAGGGATAATAGCGCTCGTACCCCTGCTGGACAATAAGACCCGGATAAATGAATTTTTCTTCTTCGATCTTGACCGCCAGCTCACGGGAAATATCCTGCGCCAATATGACCGGGGCGAACGGCGCCACTTCTTTACGCTGGAACTGGCGCCCGAGAAGATCCGGGCTCTTATCCAGCATCTGCCCCAAGTACTCAAACAACGCATTTTTATCTTCCACGTCCTGAGGGACAACCCCCACATGAAAGACAAGACGATTATCCGCTAAAACAATACCGTTGCGGTCCAATATCCTTCCCCTCGGCCCATCGATAGGGACCACGCGGATACGGTTATTCATGCTTTGGCGGTGGTAATAACCGCCATGGATGACCTGCATATAAAACAAACCACAAACGATAAGGCCAAGGAAGAAAAAAATAACAGATTGGATAAGGTTAAGACGCATGTTAGGTTTTCAAAACGAAGAAAATACTGATGTTCCTTAGCTGCGCGAACACATACGTGGCCGCTATCATCGTTGTCAGCAACTGCGGGATTAAAAGATAAAGCAATTGTTCCCTCAAACGGGCCTCATGGTCCATATTCGACAAAATAGCCTGTACGGCAAAACATCCCACCACCACAAAGAAAGTGACCACCGCCCTGGAAAACCTTGAACCCGGCTGGTACAAATACTTGCGCACCAATGTCGTCACGTAAGCAGCGGTGATGTACACCAGGATATAGGTCCCAAAAGGCTCACCTCCCGAGGCATCCTTGAATATCCCGCAAAAAACAGCAGCGATGATACTAAAGCGTACTCCCAGGTACAAATTAAAGAATATCACCACCAAGATCAAAAGCTCCGGCTTCCCCCACGGCCCCCAAAAATTATACAATAAGAATTCCAGGGCGAACCCGAGATAGGAAACCAATGCTATGACCGCGACCCGTTTCATAATAATTCTTTTTCCATCTTGCGCATTTGGAGGATATCCTTGGGGCTGTGGTCATCAAAGCCGGCAAGGTGCAGGATGCCGTGTATCACATATAAAATGATCTCATTTTCCGTCGATGTTTGATAAGCCTTCGCATTGGCATGGGCGATACGCGGGCAAATGATCATTTCACCGGCATTCTCCCCAAGGTCAAAGGTCAAAACATCGGTGACATGATCATGCTTCAAATACTTCTTATTGATCGCGCGCATGCGCCTGGCACCGACAAAAACGATCGAAAGCCCCCTATGCGAGAGGCCGAGCTTACGAAAGGCTGCTTTCGCCGCCTTAAGGACCTTTGCCTGAGGGATCGGTATCTTCTTTTGAAGATTTTTTAGGGTTATTTCCATTGGACTTTTCGGGATATTTGACACGGCCATGGTACATA
>Ga0207034_1105_pt1 | contig 14501 bp, 12 predicted proteins | sample Alteio_BWMinCont_36_FD_153269 | JGI IMG/M metagenome (GOLD analysis project Ga0207034, IMG submission 153269) | Enriched cells from forest soil in Barre Woods Harvard Forest LTER site, Petersham, Massachusetts, United States -... | ecosystem: Environmental > Terrestrial > Soil > Temperate forest >...
GGAACATTTCGGCACACATTGATTTACAATCGTTGATGCCTGCTAAGTAGAGCGTTTTAATATTTTTAATTACTTTTCACTAAAATATAGATAAAATAATGATTAGACTTTTTCAAGTATCGCTGTATTTTCTTGTAGCCGTGCCTCTACTTTTGTTTTCATCTTGTGTCAATACAAAGAAAATAACATACTTAAACAATCTTCCGGATACGAATTATGTTAATGCATATGAGATTGGTCTAGCCCAATATTCTGATCCTAAAATACAGCCCAATGATATACTACAGGTGACAGTACAAACCTTAGATCCACAGGCTACTAGTATGATGGGTGTACAAACTACATCTAGCTTCAGTGTTCAATCTGCGTCTTCTGCTTCAGGAAATACCGGGACTACTATACAAGGCTACATGGTAGATGGAAACGGGTTTATTTCTATCCCACTTGTAGGTAAATTGCAGGTGAATGGATTATCTACCACGGAAGTGAAAGATCTTATAGAGAAGAGAGCCACTTTGTATTATAAAAACCCAGTAGTGAATGTTCGCTTTGTAAATTTTACAGTTACTGTATTGGGCGAAGTAGCCCGTCCTGGCCAGATAAACATACCTAATGAAAGGACATCGATATTTGATGCGATTGGTGCAGCTGGAGATATGAGTGCTTATGCCAAAAGAGATGATGTACTTGTGATAAGGGAAGAAAATGGCGTTAAGAAGTTTATGCGACTCAATCTGTATAAAAAAGATGTTTTTCAATCACCTTACTTTTATTTACATCAAAGAGACGTGGTTTATGTAGCGCCAAACAAATCGAAAGCAATCACATCAAATGCCCGTGAAGCCAGAATTCTAAGCCTTGTGAGTATTACCGTGACATTTTTAACCTTTTTATTGTATTTCAGAAAATAATATATGAATCAAACTGAAAATATTCAATCTGCTGATTGGCAACAGGACCATGGAAATTTCAATTTAAGGAAAGCTGTAGGTACATTATTATCTTATTGGCCAAGATTTATCTTTTGTGTTATTATAGGCTTACTAATAGCCTACTTATACCTTCGTTACACCAAGCCTGTATATATAGTAAAAGCAAAAATACTTATTCAGAATGATAAGACAGGAAGCTTATCAGATGCTATTGTATTGGATGGGTTAGGTATAAAGAACAAAGGTAACAGCATAGAGAATGAAGTTGAGGTATTTAAGAGTAGGGCATTGATGGAGCATGTTGTTCGCTCTATGCAGCTGAATGTAAGTTATTACACAACGGGAAGGGTTAAAATGCTGGAAGTATATAATGGAAAGCCTTTCAATCTTACTTTCTGTCCTATGTATGAAGATTCTGTAATCGGAAAGGGAGCAACATATAAGATATTACTTACTGCTAATGGGTATGAGTTAACCCAAGGCACTCAAAAAATACCGGGAAAACTTGGCGATACTATTTCTTTAGCAACTGGTATGGCTTGTATAACTAAGGTGCCTGGTGCAAACTGGGTTGCAGGTGACGAGTTTCTAATAGTTGTTTCTACTATAAACGCGACTACCAATGGATATATGGGTGCCCTAAATGCAAGCCCTATTAGTAAAAATGTGAGTATGATCAACCTTTCGTTTGGTACTGTATTGCCAGAGAAGGGAGAAGCTGTGTTAAATAATATATTGAATACCTATTTAAGTGATAATGTTAAGAACAAGAACAGGATTGCAGATAGTACCATATCTTTTATAGATAACCGCCTTGAGTTAGTTGGTGGAGAGCTTACAACAGTAGAAAAACAGATTGAAAATTTTAAGAAATCGAATGATCTTGCGGATATAAAGTCTCAATCTACTGCGCTTGTAGTCAGCAATAGTACATACGACGAAAAAATAAACTCGCAAGAGTTGTCATTGTCAGTTGTAGAATCTCTTGAAAAATATCTACAGGAAAATATACATAATACAAAGGTAGTACCGCCAACGTTATCTATACCAGACGCCAACCTTACGAGCCTTATTGCCCGGTATAACGAGCTTGAACTGAATCGTAACAGGTTATTGATGAGTAGCACGGAAGATAACCCGGTAGTAAAGAACATAGATGACGAGTTGAATAGCATGAGGTTGGATATGTTATCTGATATAAGTGCTGTGAAAAGGAGTCTATTGGTGGCGTTAGGAAAGCTAAATAATACAGCCCGCAAGATTGATGTTGAAATGAGGGAAGTGCCTGCGAAAGAACGAGTTTATCTTGAGTATTCACGCCAGCAGAGTATAAAGCAAGAGTTATATCTGTTTCTGCTTAAGAAAAGAGAAGAGACTGCTATTGCAAAATCATCAACAATAGCTGATGCTCGAGTTATAGACAATGCACGGGCTGATGGTAACCCTATATCGCCTAAACGATCGCAGATATTCCTGATAGCTATTGCCCTAGGTATTATATTGCCAGCTGCCAGTATATACGTTGAATCTGTTTTAAATAACAGGGTATTGAAAAAAGATGATATAAGCAATAATACCCAAGCCCCTGTGATTGGAGAAATAGGACATAGCCCTGATGATAAAGATGTAGTTATACATACAGGAAGCCGTACCGTTCTTGCAGAACAATTCCGTTCGCTACGTACCAATCTACAGTTTGTGATTTCTGGTAAAGGCGACAAAGTAATTTTGATCACATCCAGTATGAGTGGTGAAGGAAAGTCATTTATTGCTATTAACCTGGCTAATACACTTGCCATATCTGGCAAAAAGGTGCTGCTGATGGAGCTTGATCTTAGAAAACCAAAGATCTCTAAAACATTAGGTTTAGATAGCAGCTTAGGATTTTCGAACTATATTATTGGTCAGATACCTTTAGATAAGATCATTATACCATCTGGTTTGGATAAGAACTTTGTTGTTATGCCTTGCGGGCCTATACCCCCCAATCCGGTAGAATTGATAATGCTTACCAAAACCGAAGAGTTGTTTGCAGAACTGAGAAGGGAATATGACTTTGTAATTATAGATACGGCACCGATAGGATTGGTAACAGATGCTCAGCTTCTTGCAGCATATGCAGACACTACATTGTATGTGGTGCGCCAGGGATATACATATAAACAGCAAATAGTGTCTGCCAATGACCTATATGTAAAACAAAAAATGCCCCGGTTCAGCATGGTGGTTAACGATATTAAAACAGCACGTGGCGGCGGCTATGGTTATGGCTATGGTTATGGCTACGGTTATGGTTACGGTGGTGGTTACGGCTATGGTTATGGTGCATATTCTAACGGTTATTTTGATGAGAAGAAAAGTACAGGCCTGATAAAGAGGATATTAAACTCATTTAAAGGCAACGCGTAATTTTCATTGCTCACTAGTTTTTTGCCTGTAATCCCTATCTGTTTAAAAACAGATCTCTATGTGTCGTATTTCTGGAATAATTGATAAAGCTTCAGACTCTATTTATAAGGACATCCTTGTTATGAGGGATGCTATGAAACACGGGGGGCCAGACAGTGCAGGCGTTTATTGCGACGATACTGTAAACCTGGCTCTGGGGCACCGGCGGTTGTCTTTGCTAGACCTAACCGCAGCAGGAGACCAACCTATGAAGGATAACGGAGGTAACGTTATTCTTGTATTTAATGGTGAGATATATAATTTCATTGATCTTAAGGCTGAACTTTCTGCAGCTGGGTGTCAATTTCATACCCATTGCGATACAGAAGTGATCATACAGGCCTACTTGCAATGGGGTAATGACTGCTATGCCAGATTTAAAGGCATGTTTGCAATAGCGCTATATGATAAGCGCAATGGAGAGCTAACACTTGCCAGAGATCATGCAGGTATCAAACCTTTATATTATTATGCTGATGCAGACAAATTATATTTTGCTTCTGAAATAAGGGCTTTTACAGCCATTAAGAACAAGTGGGAGGAAAATAGCAAATGGAAAACATACTTACTGACGTTTGGCTATCTGCCTGAACCTGTAACTACTTTAAAAAATGTCTATTCTCTAGAAAAGGGTTCTTACAAAGTATTTAATGTAAAAAACCTACAGTCGAAACATCATTTCTTTTACAAGGAAGATTTTACTGATACGATTACTGATATAGAGGAGGCTAAAAAGGTAATAAGAGATACGCTTGAAAAGGCTGTTCAAAATCACCTGGTTTCTGATGCGCCTATAGGGCTTTTTTTAAGTGGGGGAATTGATAGCAGTATTCTTACCCTGCTTGCAAAAAAATACAAACAAGAAGATCTGCATACATTATCTATAGATTTTAAGGATAAGAATTTTTCTGAAAATCATTATCAGAAATTAATTGTAGATCAATGTCATCCTATACATAGTTCTTTTGTACTTGACGAACAATCTTTTGTAAATGACTTCCCTGATATATTGCTGGCTATGGACCAGCCCAGTTCAGATGGGATCAACTCTTATTTTATATGCAAATATGCCCGACAATATGGTCTGAAGGCTGTATTGTCCGGTATTGGTGCAGATGAATTGCTGGGTGGGTATAGTTCTTTTAAACTCGCAAATAAAGTAGCAAAACTAAGAAGCATACCAGGGTTTATATTTAACCTCGCTAATTATGCTAATACCGATAAGTATAGGAAAATAAGTTTCCTTAGTAAGAAGGGGCTTGTTAATGAATATTTATTTTACAGGGGATATTTCAACATGCAGGAAACTGCCAAGTTGTTAGATATAGACAGGAGAGAGGTTTACGAAACGTTAAGTACTGTTACTGTTCCTGATTTCGTTAGTAATTTATCTAATGAAAATCAGGTTTCTTACATGGAGTGTAACTTATATATGCTTGGGCAGCTACTTAAGGATACTGATATAATGAGTATGTGGCACAGCCTGGAAGTGCGTGTGCCATTTTTAGACTATGATTTTATGAAGGCTGTGCAATCTATCTCTTCTTCTTTAAAGTATGGGCATGCCCAAAGCAAGTACCTGCTGATAGAAAGTTTTAAAAATATTTTGCCAAGAGATATATGGGATAGGAAGAAGCAAGGGTTTACGCTACCTTTCAAGAATTGGATGAAAGACAATAAAATTCAGCACATGTTGAATCAGCCAGATATGAAAATGCGGGACCGATTTTTAGATGGAGATCTTGCGTGGAGTCGTTACTGGACGTATTCAATTGCTAATGAGTTTAATGCTGTTAAATAATTCTGATGCATAAGATATTATTCCTGAACCTTACTGCATTTTCTCAAAATGGAGGAATTGAAAAATTCAACCGGTGTTTTTTAAAGGCTTTAGCAGATATACAGGATAATGATGAAGTGGTGAGTTCTGCAATCTCCATGTATGACGATAAGGTTGATGAAAAATACTATAATAACCAGTATTACAAAGGCTTTAAGGGTAGTAAGCTTGCCATGATACTGCAAAGTATTTGGAGTGCCAGGTCATCAAATACTATTGTAATAGGCCATATTAACCTTTCGGTGATAGGCGTGGCAATCAAAATGCTTTATCCTAAAAAAAAGGTGGTATTGGTTACGCATGGAATTGAAGTTTGGGAACCATTAAAAGGCCCGAAAGCTCTAATGCTTAAGAAGGCTGACCGGATACTGACCGTTAGTAATTTTACTAAGCAAAAAATATGCAGCATACAAAATATTGGAGAAGAAAAGTTGGTGGTATTCCCCAATACAATTGATCCATTTTTTGCAATACCAGCACAGTTTTATGATAGTACCCATTTAAGAGAGCAATACGGCATTGGCGCTGACGATCCTGTACTTTTTACACTAGCAAGAGTATCGAGCACGGAACGATATAAAGGATATGACGTTGTTTTGGAATGCTTACCAGATATGCTACCGAAATTTCCCAACCTCAAGTATGTTATTGGTGGAAAATATGATAAAGTAGAGAAGGCACGCATAGATAAACTGATAGATGATTTGAAGTTGGAGGGGGTTGTGAAGCTTACTGGTTTTATTAAGGATGAAGATTTGGTTGCACATTACCAGATGGCAGATATGTTTATTATGCCAAGCAGAAAGGAAGGATTTGGTATTGTTTTCATAGAAGCAATGGTTTGCGGTTTGCCGGTTATAGCTGGTAATGTTGACGGAAGTGTGGACGCACTGAAAAATGGAGAATTGGGTACACTTGTTAACCCGCTAGATAAAAATGAAATAACGCAACAGCTGTGTTATTTTATGGAGAACCGGAATTTGATTACAGATGATTATAAATATGGTTTGCAGCAAAAAACACTAGGGTACTTTAGTTTTGAGGCTTTTACAGGGCGGGTAAAACAAGTTTTTGAATTTAATTGACCATCTTTTCCTTTAAATAAATAATACTACAAACATTAATACAATCTAAATGCATCAAGAGGTATCAGTAAGGTCATCGCATACTGTTATTCAGCCTAGTCATAATTTCTTTGATTTGAAGCTGAAGGAACTTTGGCAATATAGGGATCTTTTGTTCTTGCTAGTAAAGAGGGATTTTGTTTCGTTTTATAAACAGACCATATTCGGGCCGTTATGGTTTTTCATCCAACCCATTTTTACCACCATAGTTTTTACATTCATCTTTGGTAACCTGGCTAAGATACCAACAGATGGTATTCCTCAACCTGTTTTTTATCTTGCAGGTATTAGTTGCTGGAATTATTTTTCTGATTGCCTTACCAAAACCTCTACGGTTTTTAAAGACAATGCGCCAATATTCGGAAAGGTATATTTCCCCCGCCTGATAATGCCTATAAGCATTGTGTTATCTAACCTGGTGAGGTTTGGTGTTCAATTCCTCCTCTTCCTGGTAGTTGTTGGCTATTATATGATGAAAGGCGCGGCTATTCATCCCACAGCTTGCCTTGCATTATTTCCGATACTTGTTCTTTTAATGGCAGCACAAGGTTTTGGTTTTGGTCTTATCATTTCTGCCCTTACCAATAAGTATCGCGATCTCAGCTTTTTGGTTGCCTTTGGTGTGCAGCTAGCTATGTATGCTACCACGGTTGTGTATCCATTATCTGCAGCGCCAGCCAAATACATCTGGTTAATAAAGCTGAACCCCATGACACCAATAATAGAGTTTACACGCTATGGTTTTCTAGGGTCTGGCAATCATGACTTGAGTATGTTGATCTATTCTATTGTTTCTACCCTTGTATTGGTGCTTTTAGGGGTATTTACATTTAACAAGGTTGAAAAGAATTTTATAGATACTGTATAATGAGTGTAATTATAAAAACGGAAAACATCTCAAAGGCTTATCAACTTGGTCAGATAGGTACAGGGACGCTTTCTCGCGATATAGAAAGGACATTTGCCCGCCTGCGTGGAAAAGAAGACCCGTTTCTGAAAATAGGTGAATCGAATGACAGGAGCAAAAAAGGTACGAGCGACGTAGCCTGGAGCTTAAGGGATATAAATTTTGAAATACAGGCTGGTGATGCCGTAGGCATAATAGGAAAAAATGGGGCCGGCAAAAGTACATTGCTAAAGATACTTTCTCGTATTACCTCTCCTACTACCGGCCGTATTGATATAATGGGCAGGGTAGCTAGCCTACTTGAAGTGGGTACGGGCTTCCACCCCGAGTTGTCTGGCAAGGAAAACATTTACCTGAATGGCGCTATATTGGGTATGAGGAAAGCTGAGATCAAAAGCAAATTTGACGAAATTGTTGATTTTGCAGGTGTTGAAAGATATATTGATACCCCTGTAAAACGCTATTCGTCGGGTATGTATGTGCGCTTGGCATTTGCTGTTGCAGCACACCTGGAACCTGAAATATTAATAGTTGATGAGGTACTTGCTGTAGGTGATGCTGAATTTCAGAAGAAATGCCTTGGCAAGATGAAAGACGTTAGTAACAATGATGGCCGCACTATATTGTTTGTGAGCCATAATATGGCTGCTGTAAAACAGCTTTGTACTAAGGGTATCGTTTTAAAAAATGGAGGATTGGTTTTTCAGGGTACACAAGATGAAGCAGTCAATTTTTATCAGAATGAAAATGATACTGACACTTCCTTTCTTCATAAGGGTGATTTAAATGAGGCACCTGGTAATGAAAATATAAGAATATTAGGATTTGAAGTGCGTTCATTGTCGGGCGAAGAGATATCAATATCTACAGGCTTTGAATATGAACTTGAGTTTTATAATCACAAAGAAGGGATCAATCTTGATGCGACATTTGAATTAAGAAATGCAGATGAAGTTGCAGTATTCCACAATGGAGAAATATTGAGTTCAAACAAAGATTCAAAACAAGGCATTTACACAGTAAAAGGAACCATACCCCCTAACCTGATCAATGCCGGATCTTTTCATTTCAATTTAATATTTGGAGAGAATCAGCGCTTTGCCCTTTTTGCAAAAGATAATTTTCTGCAATTTGAGATAGCTAATGAAGCGCAGGGAATCAATACGCACCGCATACCTGGCATATTGCGTATGCCTATAAAGTACACCACTTCATTCAGGCCTAATAGATGAAAATAGAAAATGCCAAAATAATTGATCTCCCTAAAGTACTTGATGACAGGGGAAATCTTTCTTTTTTCCAGAGTATGGATCATGTGCCTTTTGAAATAAAAAGGGTGTACTGGATATACGATGTGCCAGGTGGCGAAAAAAGAGGGGGACACGCATTTAAAGAACAGAATGAATTTATTATAGCTATATCTGGGAGCTTTGATGTGATACTATCTGATGGTACTGATGAAAAGACGTTTTCTTTGAACAGGTCCTACTACGGCGTATATGTGCCCAATGGTTTGTGGAGGCACATACAAAACTTTTCTACTAATTCTTTAGCACTTATTGTTTCTGATATGGCTTATAGCGCAGAGGATTACATCAGAGATTTTGATGAGTTCAAAAAATTTAAGCATGGATAATAAGTGTACTGTATTTGACTGCAATATTATTCATTTGCCCAGGATACATGACAGGGCTGGTAATATAACAGCAATAGAAAACAATATACATATACCTTTTGCCCCCAAACGTATTTTTTATTTGTACGATATTCCGGGTGGAGAATCAAGAGGAGCGCATGCCCATAAGCAATGTCACCAATTTTTAGTAGCAGCCAGCGGTTCTTTTGAAATAATATTGGATGATGGTAAAACCCAAAGACAAGTATTGTTGAACAGGCCATATATGGGCTTGCACATACCGCCAATGATATGGGCTTCTGAAACCAATTTTTCTTCTGGTTCGGTATGCCTGGTATTAGCGTCGCATACTTATGAAGCGGTGGATTATATAAGGAGTTACGATGAATTTCTTTCTGCTAAATAAAATTGTGTAAATAATGGAAAGTCTGGGAAATATTATCAACGAATGTTTAAAAAGTTTGTTCTTTTATTCTCCGTATTCTTTTATTAAAGAGATATCAAACGATGTCCAGACAAATTTTGTAAAGAACAGCATCTTAGAGTCTATACAGAATAATAAATCAACACATTTCACTTCCAATAACATAGTTTTTATTTACAGCTACCTGGATTGGGATAGTAATTATTTCAAGTTTAAGAATTACAAGTTGCAGTATATGCTGTACGATAGAAAAACTGTATCTCAGTCAGAACTGATTGTAGCGACAGAATCATTTTCTAAATTCTTAAAAGATGAAGAGTGTGAGTATTGTTTTATAGAAATACCCAGTGAAGATATTGTTTCTATACAGGCACTTAATACATGTGGGTTTAGATTGATAGAGACAAGACTTACCTATTATCGTGGTAATCTTGAGACATTTAGCAATGAACATTATTCAGTTCGTGAAGCAAACCAAAGTGATATTACCAACCTGAAAGAAGTAGCTAAAACTATGCGTAATGATTACGATAGGTTTCATGCGGACACCATATTTTCTACTGAATTGGCTGATGCTTTTTTAAGTACGTATATAGAGCAGTCTATAAAAGGTTTTGTAGACTATGTGATGGTACCGGCAGAAAAAGATATTCCTGCAGATTCATTTTTGACGGCAAATTATTTCAAAAAAGACTGGCCACTGTTAGATTGTAATGTTTCTAAAATGGTTTTGTCTGCGGTATCGTCGCAAACCAATAGAGGCTGGTATAAAAAACTTATCAGTGAAATGACCTATCATTTGCGTGAGCAGGATGCACAATACATTTATATGAATACCCAATCAACCAACCGTGCAGTTTTCCATACTTGGGAAACATTGGGTTATAAGTTGGGTGCAACGAATCATGTTTTAGCTAAAGCATTTGATAAGTAGTGCAGCAATGCAATTTGAATAATAGCGTATAGCTCAATAATAAAAAGCCATTTAATGAGAATACCATTTTTATCCTTTTCAGACACAAACGCAGTAATTAAGCCTGAAATACTTACTGCATTCGAGCAATTTTTTGATAGTAGCTGGTATGTACTGGGAGAACGAGTGAAGCAATTTGAAAATGAATATGCACTGTATAACAATGTGGAGCATTGTGTAGGTGTAAGTAATGGTCTCGATGCATTGCACATAGCATTGAAGGCATTAAATATTGGTCCGGGAGATGAGGTTATTGTACCATCTAATACATACATAGCCACAGCATTGGCGGTATCGTACGTAGGCGCAACCCCCATATTTGCAGAACCAGATGCAACTACATACAACATTTCGCCAGCCAGCATAGAAGCTGCTATTACCCCACGAACAAAGGCTGTGATGCCTGTGCATTTGTACGGGCAATCGTGTGAAATGGAAGCGATAATGAAAATAGCAACCATACACAATCTGATTGTAATTGAAGATAATGCACAGTCGCAAGGAGCAACGTTTAATGGTAAAATAACCGGAAGCTGGGGAGATATGAATGGCACCAGCTTTTACCCTGGCAAAAATCTAGGCGCGCTAGGCGATGCCGGCGCTGTGACTACCAACAATGCAGAACTGGCACACAAAGCACGTATTCTGCGTAACTATGGGTCGGAAAAAAAGTACTATAATGAGTGTATAGGTTTTAACATGCGACTTGACGAATGCCAGGCGGCAATGTTATCTGTGAAATTGAAATACCTTAATGGCTGGACGACACAGCGCCAGAAAATAGCAGAATGGTATAACGAGGGGCTAAGTAATGCTGGTGATGTGATAACACCTGTAACGCATAAAGATGCTACCCATGTTTATCATGTGTATGTGATACGCACCCAGCATAGGAATGATCTACAGGCATATTTAAATGAAAATGGTGTAGGTACACTGATACATTATCCTATACCACCACACATGCAACAAGCATATAGCCATCTGGGACTCAAAAAAGGAGATTTTCCAATAGCAGAAGAAATCGCAAACACTTGTTTAAGCCTACCTATGTGGCCTGGTATAAGCAAAGATGACGTTGCATACGTTTGTGATACAATAAAAAAATACTTTAATAGCGTTCTGTAATCTTGTGTCAAAGCTTAAATACCATAATAGAATAGCTGGCAATAAGAAATACCTTGATATTTCTTTACGCCTGGCTGCAAAAATGGTTGAAAGAGGGGAGGATGAGATTGCGGCAAATTATATTAGTAATTTAGCCAATTTTGCATGGCATAATTGCACTGGGTACTATGCTAACTGGGAGCTGGAGCAATTATTAAATGATATAGGTGGACATGTAGAAGATACTGGGGCAACAAGAACTAAAAACAATACCAGTAAACTAAACGTACTACATGTAGCCACAGAATTGTATAACTCTGGCGGGCATACTAAGCTGCTGTTAAACTGGGTAAAGAATGATATTGGTAATAATGGGAAAGTAGTTGTTACCAAACAGACAATGCACGATCTGCCAGAGAAAAATATTCTTTCTTGTGGTTTGAATATGGATTGTTTCATAACGCTTGAAGAACAAACAAGCCTCATTGACAAGGCTACCTATTTAAGAAAGCTTGCAAAGGGATATGATTGTTTGGTTTTACACACGCACCCTGATGACGTTATCCCTGCTATCGCTTTTTCTTCTCCCAACTTGCCGCCAGTAGCTTTTCTGAATCATGCCGACCATATTTTTTGGATCGGGGCATCGGTCTCTGACTTGGTGTTGCAAATAAGGGCAGTGAATATTAAGATAGATGAGGTAAGACGAAAGTTGACCCATCAGTTCTTTCTTCCTATCCCCGTCCCAGACGATACTATCAAAATAGAATATGCACAGGTGAGAAAAGAATTGAGCCTTGACGAGAATACTATACTTCTGTTATCTACCGGTACTGAATATAAGTTTGTACCTACACCGCAATACAATTTTTTTAAGCACGTAATTGAGGTGCTTGATAAGCACAAAAATGCAGTTTTATACATAGCAGGTATAAGTGCTGATTCCGCATTGGCAACTGAATATGCACATAAACAGATCGTTTATCTTGGTGAAATAAATGATCTGTACCGATATGAAACTGCTTGCGATATTTATTTAGAAGGTTACCCTGTACCCTCATTTACAGCATTACTGCAGGCGGGTAAAAAAGGTAAGCCTGTACAGCTAATGTATGACCCATTGCCCGTTGTTGCTTTCTTTGATGATCATACCCCGGGATTTAAATACCCTACCCAAGACAAATGGGAGGCTGAACTTGAACTGATGATCAGCGACACAACCCACCGAGAAAAACTAAAAGGTCAACAACAGGAATATTTTAAAACATTTTACATGAATGAATCCTGGCAAACAAGATTGCACGAGATGTATAAGATGTTACTGGGTACCAGGCATAAAGTGTATAAACACAATGGTTCGCAGTTTTATAATATAGCTAATGAAAATTATTTGTCTGCATTGAACTATAACAACATACCCTACCCAACAGAATATAAAAAGAAGCCGATAAGACTCATATATGCCTATCGCTGGCTTCGCTTTGTGCGGAACCCGATTGTCAATCGCGCGTTGTATTTTTTTAAACATTTAAAGTAGAGGATAGCTAGTTTTCGAAATGGCATCTGTAACCATAGGGCTTGTTACACATAACAGACCCCATCTATTAAAGCGGGCAATAAAATCGGTAGTTGACCAAACGTTTATTGATTGGGAACTATTGATTTCAGACGATAATTCAACTGAAGAGACTGCCTTATTAGCAAAAGAATATACTGCAAGTGATGCAAGAATAAAGTATGTGCGCTGGGATGGCATAGGGATGACCAAGAATTTTATTGAAAGCATGAAAATGGCTGACAGTAAATATTTTATGTGGTTGTGCGACGATGATTGGCTGGGCGACAACTTTATTGAAGAATGTGTGCAATTCCTGGAGGCTAATCCAGATCATGTAGCATGTTGCGGTACAACACAATTCATGAAAGATGGAGTGGTACAGCGGGCAAATGATGTACTTAATTTTGAGCAAGCGCAGCCAGCCGAAAGGATCACAGATTACTATAAGAAAGTGAACAGTAATGTTATTCTATATGGCCTGATGCGGTTAGACAAAATACCTGCTACTATTGTTTACCCGGATACCTTTGGAGCAGATCTATTGTTCAGCAGCCAGATAGCTTACTTGGGTAAGATTAAAACGCTGGATCATGTAGCTTTTTATTACTCTGAACATGGTATATCGCAAGACCAAAATAAGTTGGCAAAATATTATGGGTTGAAGGGGCGCATGTTAGCTAATCCGTACAATAGTTTAAGAGTAGGGGTATTTAGTCTCATTTCTTCAGGCTCAATTGTTTTTAAAAACCTTCATAAAATACAAAGATGGTTTTTGGCACTGCGCTGCAGTCTGATTATAAGAGAACGTTTCTGTATGTCAGCAACAGAAGCGAAAATACGGAAGAGCTTAAGGATTGGGACAAGGATCAAACAGGTATTTAGATGAAGAAGGTTTTGCTTGTTAGTCATAGTCAGAAGATTGGTGGGGCTGAAAGATGCTTAGCCGAACTTGCTGGTGGCCTGGTTAAAAAGGGATATGAGGTATATGTAATGCTGCCATCGAAAGGTGAAAACTATGACATGTTTCATAGCTTAAACGTGCAGATATTGATCTTTGGTTATCCATGGTGGTTGAATTTTAAGAACGAAAAATATACCATGACAGATAAGCTGAAGAAATTTAGAAGCCAGATTTATGCTATTGTTAGATTCTTGAAAGTTATTATGAAGGTGAAACCTGACATGGTGCTTACAAATACAATTGCAATGCCGTTTGCCGCTATTGCTTCAAAAATATCTGGTAAAAAGCATGTGTGGTTTATTCACGAACTGGGTGAGGAAGATCATGGCTTGTTATTTGATTATGGTATTCGTGCTTCAATGAAATTGGCTTCCTTTACGTCGCAAAGGATACTCGTAAACTCAATACTTGTAAAAGAAAAATTCTCAAAATACATTTCTGCTGATAAAATGGATATCGTCAATTACGATATACCAATGCCTCCCTCGTCGTGTGATGAACATGCACAAAATGAAGATAATGAGCTGAATCTTTATTTGATAGGTCAGATCCAAAAAGGTAAAGGGCAGTTGATTGCAATAAAGGCGCATA
>Ga0207034_1106_pt1 | contig 14444 bp, 12 predicted proteins | sample Alteio_BWMinCont_36_FD_153269 | JGI IMG/M metagenome (GOLD analysis project Ga0207034, IMG submission 153269) | Enriched cells from forest soil in Barre Woods Harvard Forest LTER site, Petersham, Massachusetts, United States -... | ecosystem: Environmental > Terrestrial > Soil > Temperate forest >...
CGAATGCTGACACAACCCAAATACGTTCTGATTACACCGGCGCGGAACGAGGCAAAGTGTATTGAATTGACCATACGCTCCGTCGTGGCGCAAACGATTCGTCCGATCAAATGGGTTATCGTTAGCGATGGCTCGACGGATGGCACGGACGAAATTGTCAGCAAGTACGCGATTGACTACCCATGGATCGAATTGGTCAGGATGCCAGAACGCCGCGAACGGCATTTCGCAGGGAAGGTACATGCTTTCAATGCCGGGTACGCCAAGGTCAAGCATCTGGAATATGACGCAATTGCCAGCCTCGACGGCGACATCTCCTTCGACGAAGACTATTTTTCCTTCTTGCTTGGCAAACTGGCCGAAGACCGCGCTCTTGGTCTGGTTGGAACGCCTTTCAAAGACGGTGCTAATTCAATCTATGATTACCGCTTCGTCAGCATTGAGCATGTGTCCGGCGCTTGCCAATTGTTCCGGCGCGAATGCCTTGAACAGATCGGCGGGTATATACCGGTAAAGGGTGGCTGCATCGATCATATTGCCGTAGTTTCCGCGAGGATGAAGGGTTGGAAGACGCGGACGTTCACCGAGAAAGTGAGTCTGCATCATCGGGAGATGGGGACAGCCCAAGACAGTGTGATGATGGCGAGATTTCGGAATGGCCGGAAAGATTATGTGATTGGGAATCATCCGATCTGGGAGATGTGCAGAGCGACCTATCAGATGACCAAGAAGCCCGTCGTTCTCGGCGGCTTGATGCTGGTGTCCGGTTACGTCTGGGCGATGGCCCGGCGTGTGGAAAGGCCGGTCTCACCCGAGTTGGTTGCGTTCGTAAGACAAGAGCAGATGCGGCGATTGAGGAAATTTTTCACAAGCAACAGACCCGTCGCTGAGAAAACTGCAGAAAATGCCCCTCCGTGCGCTTGAGGCCGATAAGCAGGTCGCCTGAGCGCTGTGTTTCTTCCGCGGCCAAGGAAGAGGTTTCCTCGAATCGGGTAAACCGATGAAGCGCGGAGAGGAGCTAATCGAGGCGCCGCTCGGCAGGGTCTCTGAACCGATGCGAATGACACCGTCAAGCCGCCCCCGCCCGAGTGGCGAATCGGACGCAAGTCGGAGTCATGCTTCGAGCGCTGGCGTTCTTATTGTGAACGCGGATGATTGGGGACGTGACCGGGAGAATACCGAACGGACCCTTGAATGCGTCCGTCGCGGAACGGTTTCGTCGGTCAGCGCGATGGTTTTCATGGAGGATTCAGAGAGAGCTGCGGCAATCGTCCGTGAACAAGGAATCGACGCTGGCCTCCACCTAAATCTAACGACGGCGTTTTCTGCTTCTGGCCCTTTGGCGAAGCTGGGCGAGCACCAACAACGGCTCGCCCGGTTTCTGCGGCGACACCGTTTGGCTCAGGTTGTATTCCATCCTGGACTCAGCGGTTCATTCGAGTACGTTGTCGCGGCACAACTAGAAGAGTTCCATCGTCTCTATGGGATGGCGCCCGAACGACTAGATGGCCATCATCATATGCACCTCTGTTCCAACGTAGTTCTTGGAGGGCTTCTACCTTCCGGAACCTGGGTCCGGCGAAATTTCTCGTTTGAGCCGGGAGAGAAGAGCCTCGCAAATCGCTTTTATCGCAAGGTTGTGGACCGCCGGGTGGCCCGGCGACACCATCTCGTCGACTTTTTCTTCTCGCTGCCACCCCTGGAGCCGCTTAACCGACTGCAGCGAATATTTTCGTTGGCGGAAGAATTCAGGGTCGAAGTGGAAACACACCCGATAAATCCAGATGAATACGGTTTCCTGATGGGCGATGAAATTCCTCGGTTGACTGCAAATCTCCGGATTGCGCCCTATTCGGCAGTTTCGAGATTTGGAACTCAAACGCCAGGGCTTGCCTGATCTTTGCTCGATATTTGAAATCGTATTTTCGCCGAAATCCGAGTCGCGTCGCTCGGCGGTCACAAAAGGAGTGCGGTTATGATGGAATTCCTTAAGAGGAAGATTACGAAAGATCAAAGCCGCGACACCGGCATGGCCATGGTCCTGCTGCTTCTGCTGATGGCTGTTTCCCCGAAGCGGCACGGCCTCATGTTCGCTGCGATGGCGCTCCAAGTCGTGAATATGACCGTGCCGCAAGTATTTCGCCCCATCGCCGTGTTCTGGCTGGGATTTTCTGATCTGCTTGGGGCCGTCGTATCGAGGATTCTGCTGTCTATTGTGTTCTTTTTCGTCGTGACCCCGATCGGGATCCTGCGCCGGCTCGCCGGCAAGGACTCCTTGAAGCTGCGCGTTTTCAAGGCGGGCAAGGATTCAGTCATGTTGGAGAGGAACCACAAGTTTATTGGGCAGGATCTTGAAAAGCCATTCTAGGACGAAGGAGCGAGTATGGATTTCTTAAAAGACCTATGGGGTTTCCTGAAGAACAGGAAAAAGTTCTGGCTGTTGCCCCTTATTGTGATCATGTTGATGTTGGGCGCCCTCATCATATTTGCTGGCGGCACTGCTATTGCGCCATTTATCTACACTCTGTTCTAACCACTCACAAGAAATCGGAACTGACACGCTATTGAAGAAGGAATCGCTATGAAAAAGGCAATCCTCGGTATATCTGCGTACTATCACGATAGTGCCGCGGCGATCCTCGTCGACGGCCAGATCGTGGCGGCAGCGCAGGAGGAACGATTCACCAGAAAGAAGCATGATTCGTCCTTCCCAATTCATGCGTGCCGGTATGTTCTGGAAGAATCCGGCATCCGTTATAAGGACCTCGCGGCCGTGGCATTTTATGACAAGCCTTTTCTAAAATTCGAGCGGCTGTTGGAGACGTATCATGCCTTCGCGCCAAGCGGCTATTTGAGTTTCCTTGCGGCCATGCCCGTTTGGATCAAAGAAAAGCTGTTTATGAGGGAGATGCTTGGCAAGCACCTCGCAGAACTCGGAGAAGGCAAAGTCCCGATCTACTACCCGGAGCACCACCTGTCCCATGCCGCGAGCGCCTTCTATCCCTCGCCATTTCGGGAAGCGGCAATCATCACGGTTGACGGCGTTGGAGAATGGGCCACGACGACAATCGGACGCGGCCACGGCAAAGATATCGAGATACTGAGCGAGCTGCAGTTCCCCCACTCTGTGGGTCTGCTTTACTCCGCCTTTACGTATTACACCGGATTCACGGTAAACAGTGGCGAGTACAAGCTTATGGGCCTTGCTCCATACGGTGATCCCGACTCGCCGCAGACCGCGGAGTTCAAGAAAAAGATCACAGAAGAGCTCGTCGATATTCGAAAAGACGGATCGATTGTTTTGAACATGGAGTACTTCGAATATGCGACCGGTTTGAAGATGGCCAATGAAGCGAAATGGGAGCAGCTTTTTGGAGTGCCCCGGCGAAAAGGGGAGTCTGAGATTTCCCAAGTGTACATGGACATGGCCCTCGCCATTCAACAGGTGACGGAGGAGATCGTCATTCGAATTGCCTGTTCAGCCCGGCAATTGACGGGTTGCAAGTACTTGGTTCTGGCCGGCGGTGTTGCGTTGAACTGCGTCGCGAATGGGAAAATTCTTAGGGCCGGGATCTTCGAAGACCTCTGGATACAGCCGGCGGCAGGTGACGCCGGGGGGGCGGTTGGAGCCGCCTATGCCGTTTGGCATATCCATGCAGGAAACGAACGGCATGTGAACGGCCCCGATGACGCAATGTCGGGTTCCTATCTCGGACCGGAATTTTCAGACAAGGAAATTAACCGTACGCTGCAAAGGTACGACGCAACAGCACGCCACTACGACAACTTCGACAAGCTGGCTTCTGATGTTGCCGCAAAGCTCGCAGATGGAAATGTCGTCGGTTGGTTTCAAGGCCGCATGGAATTCGGACCGCGCGCGTTGGGCGGGCGGAGCATCCTCGGGGATGCGAGAAATCCTGAGATGCAGAAAAAGCTGAACCTAAAAATCAAGTACCGCGAAGGCTTCAGGCCGTTCGCACCGTCGGTGCTGGAGGAGGACATCGAGGAGTATTTTGATCTCGATCGGCAATCTCCGTACATGCTCTTGGTTGCTCCGATCCGTGAAGATAAGAAGATTCCGCTTCCCGACGGATATCACGAAAAGCCCCTGTACGAGAGACTCTATTTTCTGCGGTCCGATCTTCCGTCGATCACTCATATCGACTATTCGGCCCGCATCCAAAGCGTGAGCCAAAAGACAAATCCGCGTTACTGGGAATTGATCCACGAGTTTAAAAAGCTGACTGGCTACGGTGTAATTGTGAACACGAGCTTTAACGTTCGTGGTGAGCCGATTGTTTGCACTCCCGACGACGCCTATCGTTGCTTCATGAGGACCGAAATGGATTTCCTGGTCGTGGGCAACTATCTCATGGACAAAAAGGACCAGCCGAAGTTGGCCGAAACCGGCGATTGGCGGAAGGAGTTCAAGCTTGACTGATCACGGCGGAGATAAAGCGGCTTTACCTACGAGGCTAAAAAAAGCCCTAATAAACCTCACAATACTCGTGGTGACGGTCGCGTTTGGGCTGCTCCTTGCCGAATTCGTCTCACGGCTGTTTCTCAATCCCGCGGACTTCCTGAGGCTCGATGTGGTGTCGGATCCCGTGTTGGGAGCAGTCCCTTCGCCGAGCGCCATGGCCGCGTTCGACCGATTGGGATTTCGTAACCGCAAGGTGCCCGAAACCGCGGATATCGTAGCTGTTGGGGACTCTCACACTTACGGGAACACGGCGAGAATGGTTGACTCGTGGCCGTATGTGCTCGGCCTTTTGACCGGCCGGGAAGTTTACAACATGAGCTTGGGAGGATACGGGCCCAACCAGTATTTTTATCTTTCGACGACCAAGGCGCTTGCCTTAAAGCCCAAGATGATCATTTGGGGCTTGTACATGGGCGATGATTTTGAGAATGCGTTCTCGCTCACATATGGTTTCGATTATTGGGCGCATTTGCGGATACTCCCGCCTCAGAAAGTTCAGGCCAACATTTGGGACACCGAGCCTAATCCCCCGAGTTGGCACCTGCAAGGGCTTAGAGTTTGGTTGTCCCGTCACAGCGTCATCTACCAGATAGCCTTTCACACTGGATTCGGAGAGCGGCTTAAGGGACAAGTCCAGATCAGAAATGCGGCGCAACTCTATCCGGGCTACGCTACGTCGCTGATTGTTCCTGAAAAGAATATCCTGGAGGCCTTCCGCCCTAAGGGTGTGCTATTCGGACTCGATCAAGAGGACCCGCACGTCCGTGAAGGCATGCGCATCACGTTCGAACTGTTGAAGGGGATGAACGAAATCTGCCAACAGAACCATATTCAGTTCATGGTGGTGGTCATACCAACCAAAGAAATGGTGTTTTCAGATTATCTTGAAGGTAATTCGAATGTCCCGCTCGATGATGTAATTGATAAAGTTATTGTCAACGGGCACCTGGCGGAAGATCAGACTTTTAAGTTTATGAATGACAATCACATTTCCTATGTGGACGCACTGCCCGCGATGAAGAGTTCCATTGGGCAGGGACTTTATTACGATGGTGCAACCGACATGCACCCAAGTAGAAATGGATACAGGGTCATCGCAGAGACTGTGGCCGAGCGATTGAAGCAGCTTGAATCCGATAGGCAGCCAGCCACACCAGCCCAGTGATTGGAGCGGTCGGGAACCCTAGATCTGCTCCGCATTTGACGCCGTGGTTTCGCGTTAACGCATGCCACAAACCAGAGTCCTCGTAGGTTTTGCGGAAGCGCTTTCCGCGCCTGAAGTGGTATGGAGCCTCGTGGATGCAGGTTTCCAAGTGGTGGCTTTCGCGCGCAAAGGGCGTGCGTCCGCTTTGCGTTACAGCCGGCATGTCGTGTGCCACGAGATCTGCGCACCTGAGAAGGATTTGCAAGCGTCTCTCTCGGATCTGCATTCTCTTATGGGATCTCTAAGCGCCCAGGCTGATGGTACTCGACTGATACTCTTTCCACTTGATGACAAAGCGCTCTGGCTATGCAGCAAAGTGCAGCTTGAAAGCCGCTGGATTTTGGCCGGACCACGAGGTGCTTGCGCTGAACTAGCTCTGGATAAGAATTTGCAAGTCGAGGCGGCACGCGATGCGGGTTTTAATGTTCCAAAGTGGTTGCTGGTGCGAACGGCGAAGGAACTGTTTGATTTCTGTGCCGTTGAATCATACCCAGTAATTTTGAAAGCTATCGATTGTGTCCCCACATATCAAGGGCGTTTGTACTCCTGTCCGAAGTGGATTTGCGCAAATCGGGTCGAACTGGAGCGCGCCGTTGGAGAGTGGGGTGAGCGCGTTCCGCTCCTGGCCCAGAAATTCATCACGGGAGTCGGTGAAGGCGTCTTCGGTCTCGCAGCGCCCAATGGGATCAGGGCTTGGAGCGGCCATCGCAGGCTGAGGATGATGAATCCTCAGGGTTCGGGATCAAGCGCTTGCGTTTCGCAGCCGGTGCCTCAAGATCTGAGGTCCAAAGTCGAGGGCTTCATCACGAAGGCAGGATGGCGCGGTTTATTCATGATTGAACTTCTCCGCGATGATTCAGGAAATGTTTGGTTTGTCGAACTCAACGGCAGACCCTGGGGGAGCATGGCGCTTTGCCGCCGCCAAAGGCTCGAGTATCCTGCGTGGCACGTAGACCTGGCCATGGATGAGCAGTCGCGAGTAGGATCGGAGGTATCCGACGGCCCCGGCGTTGTTTGTCGGCACGCAGGTCGCGAATTCATGCATCTGCTATTCGTCCTGCGGGGTGCGAAATCGAATGCGCTCAGCAAGTGGCCGTCGTTTTGGAAAGCCATCGGTGACGTGGTCCATATTCATCGAGGGGATGGGCTTTACAATTGGCGCAGCGATGATCCGAAGGTATTCTTCGCGGATTTCTACTTCACAATTCACGACAACCTGTTCAAAGCCAGAAACTGACAGCCTATGGAAGTCCTTGCTACTTGTCATGTGCATTCTAAGTGGTCTTACGACGGTAGCTGGTCGCTTGAGGCGCTGAGCGCCAAATTCAGCCGTCGCGGCTGCCGAGTTTTGATGATGACGGAGCACGACCGCGGATTCACGGCGGTGCGGCTAGAACAGTATCGAGAAGCCTGCGCTCAGCTCAGTTCAGACAATATCTTTGTGATGCCTGGCATTGAGTACAGCGATTCGGAGAACCGGGTGCATGTTCTCGTCTGGGGTCCTGTCCCTTTCCTTGGTGAGGGCCTACCCACTGGCGAGATGTTAGAGGCAGTTAAAGCCGCGAATGGGTTGGCCGTGCTCGCGCATCCGGGCAGACGAGACGCGTGGAAGTCATTCGAGCCATCCTGGGCCGACCTGCTCTTGGGAATCGAAGTCTGGAATCGGAAGTACGATGGCTGGGCCCCGAGCAAAACGGCCCCTGAACTGATCCGAGCGGCCGGCGCGCTGCCATTTGCGGGGCTGGATTTCCACACGCAGCGGCAATCATTCCCACTGACGATGGCGTTGGAGATGGACGAGAATGTCACCGAGGGAAACGTTCTCAATTGTTTGAGATCGCGGCGGTGCTCCCCACGCGTATTCGGATTTCCGTTGAATGAGGGTTTGGTCCGCACTGCATCGCCGCTTCTTGGCGTGGCCGAGAAAAGCAGGCGAACTGTGGCTTCGATCGCAAGGCAGTCACGGCTTCGTGCACAGCGAAAGCCTTCCGCTTAGAAAAATTTCGTCCTTGGTGGGCATCGGATGGGTATTCCGCTGGCCATTCACGGCCAGTGGAAGAGGGCCTTTTAGTTGGAACAAAGATAATGCGTTTTTATCTTAGCCTTTATCTGGTCGTTGCCGCAGTCTATTTACTATCAGCTTCGGGACGTATTGGACTGTCCGACAGTATTGCGATGTTTAACGTGACCCGGTCGATCGTGAACGAAGGATCTCTCAGCTCAGAGCCTTGCGACCCATTACTGCCCGGTCAACTTGGCATCGACCGTGGCCCGGTTTGCCTTCCTGGAGTTGATGGGCGGTACTACGCAGGATATGGACTGGTTCCGTCTTTATTAGCCGTGCCAGTAGTATTTTGCGGAGGGCGGATTGCAGCGCTTCTCCACATAAACGCCTTGGTTGCGTTGAAGGTAATCGTATCTGTTTTTACGGCTCTGATCTCCCCGCTGGCATGTGTCGTTTTGGCGATGTGGATCGTCAAGCTCGGATACAGCCGCCGCACGGCAATGTTGGGAGCATCCATCTTCGCATTTGCATCTCCATTTTGGCACTTCAGCGTGAAAGGCTTTTATTCTGAACCATACTTCACGCTGACATTGCTGCTGGCCGCGTACCTGATTTCCGGTCCAAGGCGTCCGAGTGCTGTCGGCCTTTCCGGGCTCGCCTTTGGAGCAGCCTGCGGCTGCCGAATCAACGGAGTCATACTTTTCCCAGTTTTCATCCTGTTCTTGGCCCTTGACATTCGCGCGCGTGGATTGAACCTGAGGCAATTCTTGCGGGAAGCCGTCATATTCACAACATCATTTTCAGTTTGTGTATTCCTGATCGGCTGGACGAACTATACGCGCTTTGGAGGCCCATTAAAGACGGGGTACCCGCCCCTCTCGACAATGCTTACCACCCCCTTATTGCACGGAATGTATGGACTCTTATTTAACGGCCGGGTCGGCCTGTTGATTTTCGCGCCCTGGATTTTGCTGGTGTTGATCTGCCTCCCCTCGTTCGTACGTGCGCATCTGCCAGAGTCCGTGTTGTGTGGGGGAATTTTCCTGTTCAGCTTCCTTTTCTTTGCGAAGTCCGGGTTTTGGGACGGGGGCTGGGTTGCAGGCCCGCGTTACCTCACATCTACCTTGCCGTTCCTGGTTATGGCAATGGTGCCTTGGATCGAAAAACTTCAGTACCGAGGGGCAAGTGAACAATGGCCTCGGCGTTGGGTCGTATTACGCGCGGTGATGATGATCTTGCTGGCTGTCGCAGCATTAATTCAAATCGCTGGCGTCCTGTATCCAGACGACCGCTATTACAATCTAATGGGATATTACGGGAACACACGATCAGAACCTTGGTGGGCAGGTTCGATCCCGCTTGCCTCGATTGATTTCTTACCGCGAATGGCGGTGAATGCGCGGTTGGTCAGACCAGTCGAGTCGGTGGATCACGATCAATTGACCATCGCACGCGAAGGATCCCAAGCTTGGGCGGCCATGAGTGCAGCAAAATCGGAAGAGGAGTTTCTTCAATCATTTCCAAATTCTGAAAACTTCATGTTACCTAACATAATGCTGTCCAAAATGAAGTTGCTGGGATTACCGGCTTCGACCGTGTATGCCTATGGTTTTTCCGTCGTCGTCTTGGGTCTGATGGGCCTGGCGGGTCTCAAGAGATACGCCGTGCCCGGATCGGGGTAATGTTATCCTCCCGGGGAGAATGCTTCATGTTTGAATGCATCGTGTGATCAACCGATATTCATCGACCGGGTTGGTGCGGATTGCCGACAATATGCAGATGTTACTAAAGAGTCCGTTAAAAGCGGATGTACTTGATAATGCGACGCGCTAAACAACCGAAACTGACCGCAGAGTCGGAATTCACAAGGCTCGACCTATTCCCGGAGGACCCTTGGGAATCTGCGTACCTAAGGTTTGAGACTCCTGAGCAGGAGATTCAGAAGTTTGTTAAGCGATTGTTGAAGCTGGGTGCAAAAGAGTGGCCTCGAGAGAGCGAAATCGTTGAGCTGTTTTGTGGGCGCGGCAATGGATTGCAGGCCCTACGTCTCCTGGGATTCACCCGCATCGAAGGAGCCGACTTTTCGGCTAGTTTGCTCGCGCAATATAGAGGTGACGCGAGATGCCACGTTTGCGATTGCCGGCAGCTTCCTTTTCTCGACCGAAGTAAAGACGTTCTGATAGTTCAGGGCGGTTTGCATCATCTGCAATTGCTGCCGGATGACCTCGCACAGACTTTCGCGCAGATGCACCGTGTGCTTCGAAGAGACGGCAGGCTGGTGATCGTAGAACCTTGGCTGACCCCTTTCTTGAAGCTCGTGCACTTTGCCTGCGAGAAGCCGATCGCACGCCGGTTGTCGAACAAGCTTGATGCTCTGGCGACAATGATCCAGCACGAGCGGCGCACTTACGAACAGTGGCTGGGTCATCCCCGCTTGGTCTTGGCGCTGGTTCACGAACACTTTGCCCCGGTTTGGCAGTCGGTGTCCTGGGGCAAGTGGAGCTTTGTCGGCAAACCACGATAGTATACAAAGCAAGGAGACCACGAAGTGGAAACGGAATCGCCGTCCCGAGCAGGAAAATTGGTGCCAACTGGGGCTGTGGAAGTTTCGGTCGTGATCCCTTGCCTAAATGAGGCGAACTCTCTCGGTATCTGCGTCGATAAGGCACTTCGCGCATTCGCGGAAGAGGACCTTTCTGGCGAAGTAATCGTTGCAGACAACGGCTCCACGGATGGATCGATTGAGATTGGCGTTTCTCGCGGGGCGCGTGTTGTCCACGTGAAGCAACGCGGATACGGCGCCGCTCTGGCCATGGGCATTACGGCCTCAAGGGGCCGCTACATCGTGATGGGCGATGCAGACGATAGTTACGATTTCTCCGAGGTTCCTCAGTTTGTCCACAAGCTGCGTGAAGGATACGACATGGTGATGGGCAATCGCTTTCGCGGTGGTATCAAGCCCGGCGCTATGCCCAAGCTCCACCAATATTTCGGCAATCCGGGGCTTACGGCCTTGCTCAACCTGTTCTTTCATGTGGGGATCGGCGACTGCTATTGCGGCATGAGAGGCTTTTCGCGCAAGCTCTACGACCAACTGGACGTCCGCAGTACTGGAATGGAGTTCGCCCCCGAACTCATCATTAAGACCGCACAGATCGGCGGGCGCATTACTGAGATCCCGATCGTGTTGTGGCCGGACAAGCGAGGACGTCCACCACACCTCAGAAGCTTTCGCGATGGCTGGCGCACTTTGCGCTTCTTCTTGCTTTATGCTCCGAATTGGCTTTTTCTGTTTCCTGGCGCATCGTTGCTTTTCTTGGGTCTTGCGATGGTTTTTTGGCTCTTGCCGGGCCCGCGTCATCTGACCTCACGCGTCATACTGGATACACACACAATGGTCTTCGGCGTCATTTTTACGCAAATGGGCGCCGAGATCATCATTGTCGGGCTTTTTGCCAAGGTATTCAGCTATGCCGAACGCTTTGACCGCAGCCCAATATCGCTAGAGCGCTTACTGCGTCGCGTGAAGCTAGAGCACGGGTTGCTAGCCGGTGCCGTATTGTTCCTCGCGGGATTTGCAGGGAGTGCGTGGATTGCCTGGCGTTGGGCGGCAAGCGGTTTTGGTCTGCTCAACGACGAATTGCGAGGTATTCTATTCTGGTCCATGTGGCTGTTTTTGGGCGTTCAAGTGTTTTTTTCTGCATTTTTCCTGAGCATGCTGGGGGTCAGCAGGGGCACCTACATTGGAGACTATGAGCGGCAACGTGAGCCTTAATCCAGGTACTCGGCTAATTGGAAAGTTTCAAGGCAGCATGCCGCCAGCGAGAGACCGCGGTGTTCGCGCAGAGTCTTGAAGTAATACTCTCGCCGAGGATTCAACTCTCGACATGGGCTGTTGAGAGGGGAAACTGGCCGCGCCCCTCTCTGAGATCCTGCCGCAACTCAGGGCGTGGAGATCCTTCCACTGACGATCGGGTCGTCGTTCCCTCTCGGACCTTTGCTAGTTTTAGTTACCATCATCCCGACGGTTGCTTCGATTGCTGCTGGACTGTCGACGTGCTGCACCACATGAAAAAACCTCTGCCAATCATGTCGGGTTTTTCTCTCCAAGTTCTGGCGATGGATAACCAGTGAACGTGACACACCTGCGCAAAGCCGATGGCCTACACCCCATTGCCCCACCACGCTCGCTGCCGCTATCACTGGTCGAGCAAGTGCATGGCCACGCCGTGTTTGGGCGGCGTGCCCGCGTGCTTGCCGATTCGCTTGCGGCGCGAATCCAGCCGGGCGCGTCGGTCCTGGACATCGGATGCGGCGACGGAACCATAGCGCTCCTGCTTCTGAATCGTGTTCCTGAGGCCTCTGTGAAGGGAATCGAACTCGCCCCACGGCCAAATTGTAAGATCGAGTGCGCGGCATTCGATGGAAGCACCATTCCACACCCCACGGCGTCATTCGATATCTGCATGTTCGTCGATGTCCTGCACCATCTGCCGGATTGGAGTGCGATCCAAGCACTTGTTTCAGAGGCGTCCCGGGTCAGTCGCCGTTTTCTGTTGATTAAGGATCATCTCGCCGAAAATCGGCTCGATTTCAAGACGCTGCAGTTTATGGACTGGGTTGGGAATCGCGCACATGGAGTCGTCCTGCCCTATAGCTATCAGCGCAGGGCCTGGTGGAACCAATGTTTCGCAAGTACAGGGCTTGTAGTGCGCGATTGGCAAGACCGCATTCCGTTGTATCCATTCCCCTTCAGCGGTGTATTCGGAAGGAAGCTTCATTTTATCGCTTTACTCGAGAAATATGGCAGCCGGTGATAGCGGTTCGTCGACCGCTTAGTTTCTTCAGTGTGGATGTCTCACGTACTCTTGACCGGTGCTCGATCACTGTGCGAACTAAACATATTTCGGTGTGCATTTGCACTTTCAAGAGACCGGAGCTGTTGAAGCGTTTATTGGATAGCTTGGACAAACAGCGAACAGAAGGATTGTTCTCCTACTCTGTGGTCGTGGCCGACAATGACCCCGCGGAAAGTGCGCGACAGGTGGTGACGGCGTTCACCTCCACCTCTCAACTGGCCGTGACGTACTGCACTGAGCAGCAACAAAATATCGCGCTAGCGCGAAACAAGGCCTTGCAACACGCTGAAGGTGATTTCATCGCGTTCATCGATGACGACGAATATCCAGGAGACGATTGGCTGCGCGATCTGTTCAAGACGTGCGATGACTATGGAGTGGATGGCGTTCTTGGGCCTGTGGAGCCGTATTTCGAATTTGACCCACCAGCATGGGTGAAGAAGGGCAGATTTTTCGATCGTCCCACTCACGCCACAGGTTTCAAAATCAGCTGGAGCGAAGCTCGCACTGGCAACGTGCTTTTCAAGAGAGACGTTTTGAATGTGATCGACGTCCCATTTAGGTCCGAATTTAATACTGCGGGGGAAGACGTGGATTTCTTCCGACGAACAATGGAGAAAGGGTGCACGTTTGTTTGGTGCAAAGAAGCGGTGGCCTATGAAGTGGTTCCAGCCTCGCGCTGCAATCGTAGGTATCTACTAAAACGGGCGCTGCTTCGTGGCAGCAATTTCTCGAAACATCCGACGCACCGCATTCGGAACGGAGTCAAATCCCTAATTGCAGTGCCGTGTTATGCGCTGTCCCTGCCGATCCTCGCTTTGTTTGGGCAGCATCTATTCCTCCGATACTTGATAAAACTATTCGACCATGCGAGCCGACTTCTGGCATTTGTCGGATTGAAAGTAGTGACAGAACGACAGACCTGAAGCTCAGACTTCATAGTCTCAGCGAAGGGAATGGTCATCCCTAATTGACGAAGCGGTCGGCTTGCTGAAACTGGAGGAAGTTGACCAAACCATGAAGGCCGAAGACGAAAACATGACTCAATCAATAACAGACGCCAGAACAGAAATCAGCGTGAAGGGGGACTGGGTCAAAGTCCCAGCATTGAAAGTAAGCAACGCGATTATAGTCGTTCGAGGTAACTGGCTCAAGGTGGCCTCCGTTCATGATGAGGCGTGGTTGGAAACTGAGCTCGAAGATCCCGAGCTTTGCGTAAGGCGTTTGAAGGAGGAGAAAGATCGGGGGCTGCATGCCGACATATTCACTTTTTCACAGAAGCTGCCGGTAACGGCCCCGAAATATTCTTATCCAGTTGAGTGGGAAAGCGTTGCAGTCATCACATTAAGTAGCTTTCAGGATTGGTGGGAGAAGTTGCCTCAGGAAAGCAGAAAGAATGTTAGGAGGTCGCAAAAGCGCGGGGTTGTTGTAAGGGTCGAAAACTTCGACGATAAACTAATTAGAGGAATCATTGAAGTTAACAACGACTCTCCTGTTCGGCAGGGAAGGCGCTTCACTCACTACGGGAAGACTTTCGATCAAGTAAAGAAGGACCATTCATCATTTTTGGATCGGAGCGATTTCATATGCGCCTACCTCGGGGATGAACTAATCGGATTTCTGAAGATTGTCTACCGAAGAGATGTCGCTTCAATGCTTCAATTGCTGGCAAAAGCAAAACATTATGATGGGAGACCTACCAATGCGTTAATCGCAAAAGCGGTTGAACTTTGTGAAGCAAGGAAAATATCGCATATTACTTATGGACAGTTCAATTACGGCAATAAAAAAGATAGTTCCGTGGTGAATTTCAAAGTTCGCAATGGATTCCAAGAGGTATTAATGCCGAGATTTTACGTTCCCCTAACAAAATGGGGAGCCCTGTGCCTGAAA
>Ga0207034_1086_pt1 | contig 14306 bp, 16 predicted proteins | sample Alteio_BWMinCont_36_FD_153269 | JGI IMG/M metagenome (GOLD analysis project Ga0207034, IMG submission 153269) | Enriched cells from forest soil in Barre Woods Harvard Forest LTER site, Petersham, Massachusetts, United States -... | ecosystem: Environmental > Terrestrial > Soil > Temperate forest >...
TTTCACAGCTTTTATTCAAACAATTTTTGGCGAGCTAATTCCAAAAATATGCACCTTCCAGCACGCCGAAGATGTGATTATGGCTACTATTTATCCCATGGAACTCTGGTGTCGGGTTACTGCTCCTTTTATAAAACTATTGGAGGGTACCACTTCTCTAATTTTAAAAGCTTTCCGAGTTGATACTGAACCGCCAAAAAATTTCGTTCATTCGGAAGAAGAATTAAAAATGCTTGTATCCGCTAGCCAAGAAGAAGGTGTTCTGGAATCAGAAGAAGAAGAGATGATTCACAGTGTGTTCGACTTTGCTGATACCACAGCTGGAGAAATCATGACCCCCCGCGCTGATATGATTGCGCTCAGGGCTGGCACCACAGTAAAAGAGTTTGCCGAGGTGGCATTGAAAAATGGCTTTTCCAGAATTCCTATATACGAAGATAGCAAAGACAGCATTTTTGGACTTGTGCACATTCGGGATGCTTTCAAAGCCATTCTCGACCAAAAGGAATCCTTACAAATACGAGAACTTGCTCGGGATGTATTGATTGTGCCGGAAACCAAAAACTTATCGGATCTATTACCTGAGTTTCAAAAAAGCAAAACGCACATGGCGATAGTTGTTAATGAGTACGGCACAACTGTCGGCATCGTCACTCTTGAAGACCTGGTAGAAGAATTGGTGGGCGAAATCGCTGATGAATACGACATAGTACAAGAAATGATCAAAGTTGAACCGGATGGATCGCTTCTTGTTGATGCCAAAATAAGTCTTGATGAAGCAAATGAAAAACTTGGACTAAACATCAAGAACGAAGAGTTTAACACTTTAGGCGGACATGTCTTTGGATTATTGGGCAGAGAACCAAAACCAGGTGATGATGTAGTTCAGGACGGTTATATTTTGCGCATTGTAGAATCGGACCGACACCGCATTATCAAACTGCGCTTGCTTAGAATGGAAGAAGAAAAACGAAAGGGCAACAATCCCCCCATGGCAGGAATAGTAGAAAGAAAGTAATACTGCGCCATAGATTGCTTATAATACTACTGCGAAGTAATAAGTCCGTTCACAACGCAAGCTTAATAAATGAAAAACCATCCGACAAGGGCAGAAAAAAAAACTCCTCTAATTGAATCAGCTCTTTTCCATAGGGCTGCGGGTTTTCCAGTGAGAAAGCAATTGGGGCAAAATTTTTTAGTCAACAAAGATGTACTTGTCAAAATAGTCAATCAATTAAATATAAAGCCCGGCGACAAAGTTCTAGAAATAGGTCCTGGACTTGGTTTTTTGACTGAGATTTTAGTTTCTCAGGGAGCCGCACTTACTGCTATCGAATTCGATCCTTATTGCATAGATGCTCTCAATAAGTTATCCATGTCCAACCTGACATTGCTAGAAGCAGATTTTCTGCAAATAGATTTAGACTCGGTTATTAATGAACCTACCAAGATAGTTGGCAATATTCCTTACAATATAACCACTCCTATTTTGAGCAAACTTCTCGGAGAAATTGGGCAACCAGTACCATGGCTTTCTAGAATCCAATCGATCGTGCTGACGGTACAGCGTGAATTAGCTGAGAGATTGGTGGCTAAACCTGGCGGCAAAGACTATAGTCAGATCACATTATTGATGAATTACTATGGTGCCGCGGAAGCGCTTTTTATCATCGCTCCTGAGAACTTTTCCCCACCTCCGCAAGTTCATTCGACTGTTATTAGGTTCATTCCGTATGATAAAATTCAAATCGTCTGCAACAACCATATCTTGCTCAGGAAGGTCATCCAAGCTGGCTTTGGTAGCAGACGCAAAATGCTTAAAAATAACCTTCGTTCACTGCATGTTAACGAAGCGGCTTTAACAAAAATCTTTAACGAACTCAATTTTGATCCCCAAGTAAGAGCCGAATCCATAAGCCTAGAACAATTCGCAAAACTAACCGATGCAATAGAAAATGCGCAAGAAACACTAAGATAATCCGTACAGCCATTCGAGATACACTCAACACGAAACCTTTATCGCAAAAGTAATACCATGCTAACAAAAACTAATACTCCACAAATAATATCAGTTCTTGCTCCAGCCAAAATTAATCTCTGGCTTGATATTTTGGCAAGAAGAGAAGATGGCTACCATGATATTGTCACGTTATTTCAGTCCATAAGCTTGCAAGATATGCTTACTTTTAAGTTTTTGACTACGGAAAGCAATCAGAAAGCCACCAATACAACGCAGGCTAACCCGATTATTTCTTTAGGAAAATTGGATAGTAGTATAGAGCCAACGCTTTTCCCCCTAGATCAAAATAATTCGATCGCAAAGGCTTTCAAGATATTTTTAGCCCACTTAGATCAACCACCAACAGTCACCATGGAAGTTAAAGTACAAAAGGACATACCAATTGCAGCTGGTCTAGCCGGTGGCAGCACCGATGCAGCGGCCACTCTTGTGGCCCTAAATTATTATTTTAATAAGCCTTTCAGCAAAGACGAGCTTGTTAAGCTCGCTTCTCAAATAGGGTCAGATGTTGCTTTTTGCTTAATCGGCGGATTAGCAGTAGGGCGTGGAAGAGGTGAACAATTAGAAAAAGTAGATCTAAATCTTGACTATCATTTTATTTTGGTGAAACCCAGATCAATTTCTATCTCTACTCCCTGGGCATATAAAATGTACGATGAACTCATAGAGTCCTCTAGCTCATCAGACTTGTCACCATCACATTCGGTATCAGATGCTTTATTAGCACTTAGGTTCAACTCCGCACTGGATAAACAGTCCAAACTGTTCTGGAATGCTCTTGAGCCCATAATTTTTAAAGAGTATCCCATTTTGGCAGAAATTAAAAACCATTTGCTCGAACTTGGCTGTGCAGGGGCCTCTCTGGCAGGTAGTGGACCTACAATTTATGGATTAGTTAGAAGTGAAGAAGATGGATTTAGAATTCTTGAGGGCATTCGTGACATATCTATAGCCGATCCCGACAATATGTCGGATACCAAAGAAGAAAAAGCGCTTATACTTGACGCTTGGTTAACTGAATCCATTGGATGCGGTATCCAAATACTAGCCGATCGCGTGAGCCGAGTGGACTAGCCATGATTTCTAAGTTAAAATCTGCCCCAGTTAAAGCAGTAACAAAATCATCGGCTCACAAAATGATGGCTCTGCTTTGCCAAACATATCCAGATGCTTTTTGCGAACTCAAATTTAAAAGCCCCTTTCAACTTTTAATTTCTACTATTCTTTCCGCTCAAACTACAGATGCTTCAGTCAATAAAGTAACCGGCGTATTATTCAAAGCTTATCCGGATGCCCGTGCTTTAGCTAGCGCTGACATAAAGTGTATTAGAGAAATAGTTAAACCAACCGGATATTACAATGCCAAGGCGGCTAATATACAAGCATGTGCACAGCAATTAGTTGATGAGTTTGCAGGAGAGGTGCCAAAGACACAAGCTGAACTTACAACCTTGCGCGGAGTTGGTCGCAAAACTGCTAACGTGGTACTTGGTGTTCTCTATGGTATACGAGGCTGGACAGTCGATACTCACGTTCAACGCTTATCCAAACGCCTGGGATTTACCAAGGAAAAGGACCCGGCAAAAATCGAAAAGGATTTGGAAAAGCTCTTTCCTGATGATGATTGGTCGAAGCTATCTATAACACTTATTTTTCATGGCCGCAGAATTTGCTTTGCTAAAAAGCCTGCTTGCCATATTTGCCCAATTGACAAATTGTGTCCAAGCGCTTACAAAATCAAATGATGGTATTGATATGAGTAACTTACAATATTTAATCGTACTCGGGATTGGACTTGCAGCGGGTGTATTAGCTGGTATGTTCGGTATCGGCGGCGGTGTCATTATCGTTCCAACTCTTATGCTATTAGTCGGCTTTTCAATAAAAATGGCTAGCGGAACATCGCTGGTAGCTTTACTATTACCGGTAGGCATTCTAGGAGCAATAGAATATTACAAGCAAGGACAAATAAATATTCCGGCAGCTCTATTTCTCGTTGCTGGTCTTTTTATTGGCACCTTTTTTGGTGCCAAAATAACACTTGCGCTGCCAGAACTAATGGTCAAGCGCGGATTCGGTGTCTTGCTCTTGGTACTGGCAATACGATATCTCACCTATAACAAATAGAAAGGAATGGAAATGAAGCCATAACCGCGGGACTAATTATCACTGTTTTAGCTGCCATGATTTGATGAAGCACAACGCTACAGCAGTTTTTGATGCTTCTGTACTGCCTTGAGGCTTTCTTGAGGGGGCGGCAGTGAATCCACTCCATAATCCACATAGTTTTGAACATAAAGATTAGAAGTACGAGGGATCAATTGAATATTATCTAGTCCAGATCTGAAATTCGACGCTGCGGCAATAGTTGAAGAATCTAGAGCAGCCGCCTTTCCTTGGTAAGCTTTTCTGATAGCATTTATCTTTTTGGGAAGCTCATAGTTAATTGCATCAGTTTCTTTTTTTGCCATTTCGAGTAAAGAAGTGTGAACCGGGTTATTATAGCAATCACCGAACGCATCGTACGAAACTGGAGAAACCTGCTCCCAAGTATTGCGATTTATTTCAGTAATCTGTTTTTTAGCATCTGATGTAACGCGAGCAACTTCCTCTTCGCCTTCCTGCAAAATCTTTTGCTTCATATCAGACACACTAGACCCATTTTGGTCTGCACCTCCAGTATTTGTTGGATACACCGGCTGGCTAGAAGATATAAGATTAGTAGAACTTTGCAAGGTTTGAAGAGCTTGCTCGGCATATATGCGAATCTTTGGGCTTCTAGCAGTGTAGAGGCAAATCTTATACTCTTTAATTGCCCCTTCGAAGTCTCTAAGCCAAGTATACGCGTTTGCTAAATAATAGTGTGCGGTATCACTACTGGGGTCTTCAGCAACAATAGCGCGACCTATAAATACAACTTTATGAAAATCGCGTTTATTATATGCATCAATCTCATCTTTTAATTGATAAATAGCAGCAAAGCAAGAACTGTGGTTAAACAGAATAATCATGAGTAAAGACAACAACACTGACGGTATTCGCTTGTCCATAATGCACTTTTACTCCCCATTCTTTTACGATAAACTACTTATGTGCAGAATGTGTGAATAGTCCGTGTTGGTAGGGCTAAATATTGTGGTATAAAGCATTTGGCTCAATTTGTGCACTATTACTACACATATTTCCATCAAAGTATAAACAGAGCCATTATTTAAGGAGTGGATATGTGCAAAATCGCAAAAGAGTAATTTCTGCTTGTATATTGCTATGTTTTTATTTTGAAAGTGCGGCTTGTTTAGCTTCTGACTCACAGAAGGAAATTGATAAAGATGGACAGTTAACTGATTCATCTAGGCAATTACATAAATCAACTTCTCCAAAAATCCTTTATGGCCAAGTTAATCAGCTGGATGTACATGCTGCCCTAAGCCAATATGCTCCATTTGGATTCCTTTGTGCGCGCGAGGGACCTAATGAGCTGCCAGCCAAAGTCACTGATGTAACTTTAAATAGTATGGCTTATTGGCAAGGATTAAAGGTGAATGACCGAATCGTTCAATTGAATGCTAATAAAAATATAGTAGAACTCTCCATTGAACGGGCTGGCAGATTATATTCAATAGCGCTCCCAAATCAACATCCTCTCTCAGCGGAATCTTCCGCTAATTTAGTTTCCGGTTTGCACCAGGAAATCGGTAAAGCAGATAAATCCGTTCCTGCCAAAATCCTTTATGGTCAAGTTAAGCAGTTGGATGTGCGTGCCTCTCTAAGCCAATATGCGCCTTTTGGATTCCTTTGTGCGCGCGAGGGAATTAATGAGTTGCCTGCCAAAGTAACTGATGTGACTTTGAACGGCATGGCCTATTGGCAAGGCTTGAAGGTTAATGACCGAATTATTCAATTAAATGCTAATAAAAATATACTAGAACTCTCTGTTGAACGAGCTGGTAAAGCATATTCGATAGCACTTTCAGCTCAACATCCTTTTACGGCCCTGGAGATTGCACATAATAGTTTTGAAGGAATAGAACAAAAAAATTATGCCGACTGCTGGTTTGATGCGTCTTTAGTTGCATTAGCCATCACACCGCGTGGACAAAACTTAATAGCCAATATGATCACTGAGGTTTCTCCCACCTTTTATTTTGTTACCTTTCCAGGCGAACCGACAATCTCATGGCCTGTCTCACTAAATACCATGCAGCATTATCAAGTAACTGATAAGACATTATGGGCAAGGCTCATTGAACAAGCTAGCCTATTAAGATTTTCTAGCGAGCATCGCACAGGTGGAAATACCGCTGAAGCCCTAGAAATACTCACCGGGAAAAGAGCGGGCATGGCTGTAAATATTCAAAGCCCATCTTCTGACGATAAGCCATTATCCAGAACTGAGCAGTTAAACATGTTGGGGAATAAACCATTAAAATCGATTGCTGAGATAGCAGAAATTTTAGATAAAGCATTACTCAACAAAGAAGCCGTAGTAATAGACACCGCAAGTCAAAGCCAGATCCGAGTTAAAGACCAGTTAAATGCCTTTTTGGAAGCTGGTGTGCCAATCAATTCAAATCCGAGTGCCGAAGCATTTGAATTAATCCAGACCAAACTAAAAAGAACACCAATAATTCTTTGGACTAGGCATGCATATACAGTTATTGATTTTGATAGAAATACAAATTTGATTACACTGAGAAACCCATTTGGTACTGATACACCACAACAAACCGCGCGCTGGGCTGCAAAAATCGATACCAAGGCGCGTAACCAGCTTGTCCAGGATTTAGGTAATGGATTTATCAGAATGAGACTTGATGTTCTTTATCCCTATATCAGGGCTGTTTTCTGGTCAACAATGTAAATAAAATGAGTATGGATGAACAGCATTTAGTGTTTAATGCTGTTCTCGGTAGCAAATTGTCCTGCTTTACTTGATTTAGAGGTATCGACAGCAGATTGCACTATAATAAGCTCTTCTAGAAGTGCTTGTCTAAAACCTTTCGAACTAATACTCAGAAATGGAATTACATCAAATATACCGCCATTTTTTATTGACCCACCATTAAGTTCACCTAACTTGGCCCGCAATAGACTATCATTAGTATCAGTGCCTATTAACAGAAATACTACAGTTACTTCTCCCAAGTATTTTATTTGTTTGCTTGCCTGTTGCAGTACTGAAGCAACAGTTGGTGAATCCTGTGGCATACCATCACTTATTATGACGATAATCAGAGGTTTAATACGCTTTGAAATGAAATAATCTTTCAACTGATCTTGTAAAGGTGCTGCTAATAGCGTGGTGCCAGCTGGAACATAGCGTGCAAAAAGATTGGGAATATTTTGTGGTGCAACATTTTGCCAAACATCGTATGTATTATTAAAGAATGTCATTGTAATGGAACTAGCGGCGCTAGCAGCTATTTGGGCTAGATCAGTCGACTGTTTAGAACACCATTGCCATCGCGAAATATAATTGGGATAGTCCGAACAGTCGGGTCTTATCATGCTTCCCGAACGATCAATAATCAAGGAGAGATCGTGATTCAAAAATAGATTTCGTAATGCCGCTCTTTGTCTATTGATTGTTTGCGTATCAATAGCTGCAGCTTTAAGGGTTGTATCACTTGCTCTGCCAAGGAGAGGCTTCTCTGCTTGAGCTGAGGTTTTTAACTGAGCATAAAATCTTTGGCCATTACGCTCGATTAGCAAGCATAATTTATTATCACTTATTTGCAAAGAAAGAACTTTGTCTCCCTGAGCAATGCCTGCATACAAAGCCGGTGAACCAAGTCGAACTTTTTCAATGATAGCAGGTACTTTTAACGAAGAAAGAGTTACTCCCGCATCAGCACAAGATGATGCCACTATATCAACTTCTCCGTGCAATAACTTTGAGGAGGATGATTGAGTATTCTTTTTTTTGTCTTCTACGGCCTGAACATTGCCGACAGCCGTGAAAAGCAAAATAGCGCAGATAATAAATAAAAGAGTTTGTCTCATGTTTAGGGTCTCTTCTGATTATTATGATAGGGCAAGCTTAGCTTAAGAATCTTCTCCGTTGCCTTCAATCCCTTTACTTCAGGTGGCGGGGGTAGATCTCCATCATAATTTACATAGTTTTTAACATACCGACTAGATCCTGTCCGAACAAAGTGAACATTGCTTGTATCTGAAGTACTGAGTTGAAAGTTAGATTGCAGAGCGGATTGTGGTAGAGTGCTCGGCTGCAAGCTTTTCAAGGCTTGGTCTGCGTAAGCTCTAATCCTTGGATCTTTGCCATCTATCCAACAAACTCTGTATTCTTGAATAGCTTCCTGGGTTCGATTTAGGCGTGCGTATGCATTTGCTAAATAATAACGAGCAATTTCATTATCTGCTCCCCCAATTTCATTTTCAATTATTCTTCCGATAAATATGACATTTTGGAAATCGTCACGATTATAATTGTCTATTTCATCTTTCAGTTGATAGATCGAGGACAAGCAAGGTAAGCAAGCAAAAGTAATTACTAACGGCAGGATAACCACTAGTGCTAATAACTTTTGAGCTGTCTGAGCATATTTATAGATTAATAGCAATGCTTCTTTATCCATTAAATTAAAGCTCTTTGCCTACATAACTTTCCACTCTTTCATTATGTTACAAGAAAATATGTGAACAAAATGTGAATTCTTAGGCTTTAGCTCAAGATAACGATAGTGGCGGGCGATCTTTTGTTTCAGGCATCAGTTTTGCCACTAGCATCAAAGAAATGAGAGTTACCGCAGCAGAAATGAAACAAGTCGAAGAAAAGCCCATATTATCTATCAATACGCCAGCTAAATAATTACTGCCTGCTATGCCAATCGCAGTAAAGGCATTGAATATTCCCTGACTTAAGTTAAAGCGTCCACTACCATAGGCTAGATCGCTTAGCATAGTGAGGGTAACAACACCGTAAATACCGGCTGACATGCCATCTAAAGATTGAGCGGCAACCAAAATAAATGGCTGCATGATCACAGCAAAAATAAGGGCACGCAGAGCTACAAAAAGATATGAGGCAAGAAACAAATTTTTGCGCCCCTTGCTGGCTAATCTGCCGGCTAGAATAGCGGCATAGATCATGACTATTTCAGCCATAATAATGCAGCTAGTTGACCAGAGAGGAATTGTCTTAGCTGTAACTGTCGGGCAGACTTTGACAATCTTTTGTATTACTACGGGCAATAGTGCCGAATTAGTTAAATGAAATAATAAAACAGCAAAAAGAAATACAATTAAGTCACGATTGCTGAGAAGAACTTTCAAGCTCACAGCTTGAAGATTTTCTGCTTTTTCAGTTGCGTGTGCGCCTCTTGCCCAAGCTTCGTTTATGTCTTTATATTTTATGGACAATACGGCTAATGTACTAAAGAGGCAAAGACTTATAAATAGCCAAAGCATGGTGCCTACCGGTAAGAAGAAACCACTTATGCCGACTATGAGAGCAACGGTTACATTTCCGGCATGATTAAAAGCATCATTACGCCCGGCCCTAGCCGCAATACCATCGTGCCCAACCAGACCCAAACTGATAGCGCCTAAGGTAGGTGGAATTATCGCAGAAGCGATGCCAATCATAACTGCTATAAGCAAGACTAATTTGAAATTATGGAAAAACATCATGCCCAATATGGACAAAATAATGGTGAACATAGCAAAAGCCATTAGCCGGCGCCGGCGTTTATATTTATCTACAAGCTGGCCAGCTGGAATATGTGAAAGAGCATTAGTTAGCGCAAGAGTGGCAATAATAGTGCCGATTTGAGAAGCACTAAAGCCTTCATGGCTAAAATAAATAACCATATAGGGCCCAAATCCACCCCTCATGATGGACAAAAAGAAGTTGAGCCAATCAAGAGCCCTTAAACTAAAGGATTTATCTAGTGAGAGAGACACAAACTTAGTAGGGACTCAAAACAAACTGCAATCGTTCAAGAAGCTTTATTTGATCCTGATGAATGGCTTTTCTTGCGCGCTCTAAAGGCATAAACTTAGCTTCATCAACTTCCCAGGAAGCATTACTGGGAATAGCATTAGCTGGGGCCAAACCATAAAAGCAATGTACGCGCTTGCGGGTTTTACTATAATCAACGTAACCAAGTGGCTTAAGCGCTGCTGGAATAACACCTGTCTCTTCCATAGTCTCTCTGCGCGCTGTTTCTTCGAAAGATTCCAGTTTTTCCGGTTGCCCCTTAGGAATACTCCAAGCCGCCTTGCGATTGTAATTGCCAGAAGGATGGACAAGCAAAACCTCTAGCTTGTCTTTTCGTTTTCTATAAAGTAAGGTTCCAGCAGCATCCTTCTTTAGCTGCTTGCTACTTCCTTCCGACTTATTTTTGGAATTCTTGGAATTTTTAGAATTTTTGAACATGATTGCTGGACGGCTTTACACTCCTCATATAGTAACACATCCAGTAGCCTGGCTGTTTTGCACCGCCTGCGGTGAAGAAGGTGAATTTGACGCTATTGACGAAGTAAAGCCCAGGCTATATCTTGTGAACTGAGTACCAAGACTTGTAAGCTTTTTAATTTGCAGCGCATTTAGGATCATCATGGTAGCAATAGGACATTCAAAGCGAGCCCTCACCAGAAGACAATTAATGGAAGTCTGGCCAGAGTTGTCTGTTGAAGAACAAATTAATGGCTTCAAGAAATTGTCGGCATTGGATGCCGCTCAGCTTTTTGCCGACTTAGAGCCCCGCGACCAAGCACGCATTATTTTGACTTTGCCTATGACAGAGCGCAGGCTCTGGTTACGAGCTCTTGATCCTGATGATGCAGCTGATGTTATTCAAGCCACGAAAGAAGATGAGCGGCATACGCTGCTGCATATGTTAGACCAAACAACACGCAGTGAAGTTATAGCCTTGTTAACGTACGCTGAAGATGTGGCAGGGGGCGTTATGAATCCGCGCTACATTCAGGTCAGGCCCGATATGAGTGTAAATGAGGCAATCATTTATTTTAGAAAGCAAGCACGTGCCCAAGAAGAAACAATTTATTATATTTATGTTTTAGATATTGAACACAAACTAGTCGGCACTATGTCTATGAGAGAACTATTTCTAGCCTCTCCAGATCAAAAAGTGCAAGAAGTAATGCGCGCTCATCCCATTACCATTCTAGAAAATTTAGACCAGGAAGAAATAAGTGCCCTGTTGCGAAAAAATTCTTTATTGGCTGTTCCAGTGGTGGATAAAGAAGGGCATATGAAGGGTGTTGTTACCGTAAAAGATATTGTTGACGTTGTCCAAGAAGAAGCCACTGAAGATATTCAAAAGATGGGTGGTAGCGAAGTTCTGGACGCGCCTTATTTAGAGGCTACCGTTGGTCAAATGGTAAAAAAACGTGTCGGCTGGCTAACCGTGCTTTTCCTTGGTGAAATGTTGACAGCAACCACCATGCAATTTTACGAAAACGAAATTGCTAAAGCGGTGGTATTGGCTTTATTCCTGCCTCTTATTATTAGCAGCGGCGGCAATGCTGGCTCTCAAGCTTCCACACTAGTAATACGAGCTATGTCCTTAGGAGAAGTGAAGGTGCGTGATTGGTTTCGCGTTATCAAAAGAGAATGTGTGACGGGAATTTGCTTAGGCTTGGTACTGGCCGTGATTGGCTTTATACGCGTTATTCTCTGGCAAATGGCTTTTAAAGTTTATGGCAAGTACTTTTTGTTAATCGCAGTGGCCGTAGCAGTCAGTATTGCTGGTGTTGTTCTTTGGGGAGCCTTAGTTGGCTCGTTTTTGCCTTTTGTCTTGAAGAAAGTAGGCTGGGATCCAGCTAGTGCTTCCGCTCCATTTGTAGCCACAGTAGTGGACATAACAGGGCTAATAATTTATTTTTCAGTAGCCAGTTTCTTCTTGCGCGGGCTTTTGTTATAAGCGCTCTAGCAAGACATAAAACATCAACAACTTAAGAACAGATGCCACACTAGCAACAATGACCTTTTTTAGTGTCTTCTTTAGTAGCTTTTCTATTTTCTTCCATAATTTGACAGTTGGCTCTCAGTAACAATTGGGTGAGTAAAGTAACAGCCTTCTCATCAAATTTGTCATGATGCAAAGCTTCTTCCAGTAGCATACGCTCCTCAGGAGTTACCTTCCCATCAGCAAGTATCAATTCACGCACTACCCTGGCCTCATAGTACGATGCCTTGTGTTTATCCTGAAGACATTCTTTCAGGACATCAGAAAGAGTTTTAACAACCATGTTACTTTCTCCTTATCAATTGATCTGAGATTATATTAGGGCTAACCATAATAAGGATGTACCACATGACAATAGAAAATAAAGCAGTGAAATTACTTCTTTAGCTTTGAACGCTAAATTAGATGCTCAGGCTGACAATATAAAATCTAGCTTTATTGAGTTTGCGCTTTTGCTTTACTGCTCACTACGCTACCAGATACTTTCTCTGTAGTGGGCAGCAGTACACGCTTTAAATAATGCGCGTCTGTCTCAAATGTTTTTGGAGAATAACCAGTTAGTTTTACCAAGGCGGTCTTAGCTGTAATAGACCGCTCTTCATCATGAAATAAGTCTCCACAAGGGTTAATACCATGAAAACGCATGCCTTTTTCTTCACCATAGCGATTACGCATGATAGCTAACCATTCTTCAACACATTTGTTATACAAGGATGGATCCTTTTCGGTTTGACTATGTACCTGTTCATCCAAAAGAGTAGCATAGAGCAAATGAGCATCCATATCATCATCATCTAGCTTCAAGGAACGTTTTATCTTGCGCATGGCAGTAACTGGGTCTCCGGCACGCGAAGCTTCTTGTCCCTCTAAAAGAAGCATTTTTGCCGAACGACCATTAAGTTCCATCGCTCCATACTCGTCCATAGCATAACCATCGGTGCGGCCACCAGTACCAATATCACTGCCGCTGGTATCATCATTACCAACATTATTACTGGCAATATCGTTGCTCAAAGTAAAACGACCCGATTCTTCCTCGACTTGTTGAGCAGTATCATTGCTTGCCGCAAAAGCAGTGCCAGCAAAAATAAAGAATGCAAGAATAAATAATATTCTAAATAATATTCGCACCTGTCGCCCTATGTTTCGATTTATATACACTACCAATGCGGTCGATATATAGACGTATTTACCGAACTTTGCCATCCCGGTCTATTAAGACAAGCGTTGATCTTCCACCCTTGCCAATCATAAAAGAGGAGGGTGTTTTCGGCAAGCCACCATCGTCAAAAGTGACAGCACCAGCTATGTTTACCCCATTTGGTAATATTACCTGTTCTATTGTCTTAGAGTCGCTTTGAATTAAATAAGAACTCGGTTCATTTAAAGTTGGCGGCGCACTAGTTACTGTGACACTCAAATGAAAATCGCGGGCAATTTCTTGCGCTTTGATCAAATCTTTGACTAGATCGGCAGAAGTATTTTGAACCATCAATGCTGTACCAGCAGTGTCCACAATACGGAAAGCAAAAAAGGGGATAACCACGACCATAGCGGCAAACACCAATGTTTCAAATTTACGAATTATTGGTGACCAGGACGTTTTAGAATCTGCCATTTTTTTGATCCAAATTATTGATAAATATCAGCCCGAGTAATTAGCCAAGTAATTAGTTTAGTATAGAATGCCAGACCAAGTTAATAAAGATATATTGTCATCTTTGCATCTTCTTGCTCCAATAAAACTCAGGCAGCCTTAATAAGCAATGTTATTAAGATTAAGCAGAAGGCGGCGGAACGCTACGATCAAGAAATTTTTGCAAAATGATAGCCGCAGCCTGACGATCGACAAGATCCTTTTTATCGCCTGTTTTTATGCCTTGAATAGTCAATGTACGGATGGCTGATATAGTCGATAAACGTTCATCTTCATATATAAGAGCTAGTCCAGTAGCACGCGCCAATTTGCGACCAAAAGCCCTTACTTTCTCAGCCTGGCTTCCTGATGAACCATCCATATTTAAAGGCAAACCAACTACTATTTGCACGACACCATGCCTAGAAGCAAGTTGGGCAATTTTATTCACATCTTCTTCAATATTGACGCGTTTAATAGTCTCTAAGCCACCAGCGGTAATGCCAAGTGGATCAGAAATAGCCACCCCTATTCTTTTATCGCCAACATCTAAACCAAGTATGCGCTGCTTAATATTCATCAACTTATTCTATTTATAGTTTTAAATTTATAAGATCAGAGTTTCACTTTTCGATTTATCAATAATTGCCAAGCAATTTGTCCTACGCAACTAGTAATAATTATTGCCTTTCTTTCA
>Ga0207034_1108_pt1 | contig 14275 bp, 16 predicted proteins | sample Alteio_BWMinCont_36_FD_153269 | JGI IMG/M metagenome (GOLD analysis project Ga0207034, IMG submission 153269) | Enriched cells from forest soil in Barre Woods Harvard Forest LTER site, Petersham, Massachusetts, United States -... | ecosystem: Environmental > Terrestrial > Soil > Temperate forest >...
GATCGCCATGAGCATACCCTTGAACGAATCCATCTGCATGAGTTTGGACATGCTAGCTTGCGGAAGAACAGAGCTTGGAAAGAGAAAAAAGGCAAAGATCGCGAGCCTCTTCGCAAGGTGGGCGTGAAATCGATTGTGTCTCCCTCGGTGCATTCTTCCCCTTTTGTTCGAGCCAGCTGAGTTCACCTACGCTATCAAGAAAGGTACCCCTTACTTCCCAAGAACTGCACATCCTCTGCCAACGGGACTGAAGACAGAGTGTATATAAATATTCGAACTTCTTTTACTTTGAGATGATGGAAGTGGGGACGGTTGCAGAGAGATTGCGAGTACACTGCTTGAATTAATGGAAGAGGCTAAACTTACAAAGGTTTTTCCGTCCAATTTCTCGACATCCTGTTGGGGTAAAGTATCTGAGGCTTATCTGCTAAGAAATCCATTAACTTGGCTCGATAGAAAGTGTCATCAATCGGAGGCATCCTGAGATCCACCGGAGGCATCCTGAGATCCACCCTTTCGGTGATGGTGGGAATCTCCATCTATACTCACACTCGTGCTCGGGGGGGCTTTCCGGTGTTGTTGCCACCGACGCCGTTGATTGTTCGGCTGCAAATGAGGTGGGAAAAGATCCTTCCGGGGGAGGCGTGTGCAGTGTTCCTCCGTCTGCTTTAACCAGAGTCAACGAGTTGGATCTTTCGGTTTCGGGTGCTGCAATACGAACCGGAGCATCGGGGAAAGATCCTCGCGCTACTACATTTTGGTCCATTACATTGAGAACATTATCGCCGACAAAAATGGTATTTCCATCTACAGCAGATCGCTGAGCTCCGCGCACAACACGCAACCGATCCGATGCCACTTTGTTTCCGTTTGGCAACGTGGTGGACTGGCCTACGTTGGCAAGCAATCGTGATGCTATTTTTGTTCCCGAGTTCCCCGAGGGTTTAGTGGTCGGATCCGGAGTCTGGGCGATGCTAGCGCGCGAGTTGTCAGGAGAGGACCCGGGGGGAGAGTGGGACGGCGTGGTGGATCGCAGGGACGCTGGAATCGCATTGGATATCGTCAAACGAGAGCTGTTTCCGTAGCCGAACGGTCCGCTCATGCCGGCCATCGTCATTTGCAATCCAAACTGCATGCGAGCCAATGCTGCCTGTTGATCGGCTTCGTATTTGGCGAGGCGGATGCGCTGTTCGTTGTACTGGTACTCGATCATCATTTTTTCGCGCTCTGCTTGCTCCGCATCGTGGCGGGCTTCCCGCAGACTCTCCAGTTGCATTGCCAAACGATCGGTGACCCCCTGTTGGTTGATATTGTTGATTCGCTGAGCGGTCAACGCTTGGTAGATCGCGACTTGCGCTTGGTCATCCGCAATGTACTCCGTCGCGGCGGATTCTATCAGAGACATCTGCACTGCGGCCCGTGCGTTGATTCCCGCGATCGCTCTGTCGGTACCGGCCTGGATTCCAGCCACTGCTATGGGGGCCGCGGCGGAAATGTTGGCTGCGATTCCGTCGCCAACTGAATTCTCGGCCCGCGCGACTGTCGCGACGCTGAGTACAAAGAGAAAAGAAACCGTGCGTGCTATCCCCATATAATTAAGTTATTGCAGTTTTCCTGCCAGGAAGGTGAATACTGCTTGTCGACAAAACTGACTTAAGTTTTTTGGGGATGTATTCGCGCAGAGAACGGGCAACGGACGGAAAAAAGAGATAGCGCAACATCCCCGAAAATGATGAAATGGCCCCTTCGTTTTTACTTTGTTTTCTAAATTGGAGAGGAAGACGTTATGGCATTGGAAGACTTTTATTCTAACTGCATCTTTTTTTTGCGGTGGATTCACATTATGGCGGGGATAACGTGGATCGGGTTGTTGTATTTCTTCAATTTCGTGAACGTGCCGTTCCAAGGAGTCCTGGAGAAAGAACTCAAACCGAGGGTCAACCCGCCGTTATTGCTGAGGGCACTGTGGTGGTTTCGCTGGGCTGCAATGGTGACGATGGTGGTGGGGTGGACGCTGCTGATCTATAAGTACGGCCAGGGAAATCTCTGGACCGACGCGGATGGTAAGTTCAGCCAGAGGGCGATGTGGATTCTCTTCGGGGGAACACTCGGGACCATTATGTGGTTCAACGTCTGGTTTGTGATTTGGCCGGCACAGCGTCAAATCATCCGGTTTGTGAAAGAGGGGCAGAGCCCGCCTGAAATGCCGGGGCTGGCAAAGCGTGCGTTGCTCTTCTCGCGCATCAATACTTATCTGTCCGGTCCAATGCTCTTTGGCATGATTGCTCCGAATAACTATGGGGCAATCAACCTAGGGACGATGATTGCCGTTATCGCCGTGGGATTGGCGGTGCCGTGGTGCTTGATCAAGGCGTCCGCGAACGTAGGGCAGACGATCTAAAATTCCCGTCCCGAAGGTGCGGCCTCACTTTGTGAATTCCCGAATTTTACAAAGCAAGGCCGCACCTTTGCACAGACAAGGCGTTACGAATCGATGCGTTTTTTTAATTCTTTGCCGACCTTGAAAAAGGGAAGCTTTTTTTCCGGAACAAAAACGTCGGCGCCAGTTTTGGGGTTCCTTCCCACGTACGATTTGTAGTTTTTTACAAACCAGCTTCCGAATCCACGGATCTCGATTCGGTCACCCTTTACCATGGCATGGAAGAAAGCATCAAAGATGGTATTCACCAGCTCTTCCGCCTTCTTCTTGGTTAGGTTTGCCTTGCGCGCTAACAATTCGATAAGTTCGGATTTCGTCACAGCGCCTCCCAGGGATCTCTATAGACTGCATCGCGGTCTGCAGATGCAAGACTAAGTACCTTATTATTATAGTTTTTCGCCGCTCACAATCCAAGAAAAAAGCAGTTGTTGGGTTGGAATCGCCTGGGTAAGATGGCGCCCTTGGAAAAGATGGAATACGCTCAGGCATTCTTCGTCTATGTCGCGGCTGTTAAAGCTGCCGACGCCCTCACTGTCTTAGGTATTTGGTACGCGTGCTGGTATTTGAGGTTTTCGATCGCCTTATTTCCGATCACCAAAGGGTTACCCGCTTACCGCGATTATTCGGAAATCGCTCTTCCGTTGGTTCTGGTTTTTGTTGCGGTGTTTCATATGGTGGGTGCTTACCGTCGAGATCGGATCCACCTGGGATTTCGGCCGGTAAAAAAAATTGTTCAGGGATCTGTATTGGGGACTTTGGTTTTTACCTCGATCTGTTACTTCCTCGATAAGGTCGACTACTCGCGTGTTTTCCTTCTTCTCTTTACTGCGCTGGCTGCGGTGGCTTTAGTTGGGGAACGGGTATTATTGCACCTATTATGGAACTTTTTTGAGTCGAGCGTGGTTCGTCCGATCCGGGTTTTGTTGGTGGGTGATGGACTGCTCCTAGAAATGTATATCGAAAAATTGCAAAGGCGCCGGCCTTACCCCTTACAATGGGTGGGGAGACTTTCGCGTTCCGGCCAAACCACGAGTGCAGTCTTTGGCGCGATTCCGGTACTGGGCGATGAGAACCAGTTATTGGAAGCGGTGCGCAATCAACGACCGGATGCCGTGGTTGTGTCCTATTCCAGCGAGGGCGAACAAAACTACCAGCAGATTCTAGAACCGCTTTCCAATGAGCTGGTCGCAGTTAAGGTGCTTCCGGACTTTGGGCGCTATAGTACTTTTACGTATTCGGCGGAACAGGAGCTTGGGATCCCACTCTTGGTTTTCAACCAGGCGCCCACAGGAGCTACCGACCGCGCGCTAAAAAGGGCGATCGATATCGTCGGTTCGGCGGCATTCCTATTGGTGTTTTCCCCCGTGTATCTTGCGATCGCTCTGTTGATAAAACTGACCTCCAAGGGGCCCATCGTCTACCGGCAAGAACGCATGGGGGCCGATGGGATACTTTTCCATATGTACAAGTTCCGTTCGATGGTGGAGAACGCGGAAGCTGTTTCCGGAGCGGTATGGGCGGTGGAAGGGGATCCGCGAACCACGCGGCTCGGCAAGTTGCTGCGGCGCTCCAGTTTGGACGAGATTCCCCAGTTCTTCAATGTACTGAAGGGCGATATGAGTTTGGTAGGGCCTCGTCCGGAGCGCCCCGTTTTTGTCGACCAATTCCGACGGGAGATTCCGAAATACATGCTACGGCACAAGATGAAATCGGGGATTACCGGTTGGGCCCAGATCAATGGGTGGCGCGGCAACACGTCATTGGAAGAGAGAATTAAACACGATCTGTATTATATAGGTCATTGGTCGCCTTACTTCGATATCAAGATCCTAGTGCTGACCGCTTTTAAGGGGTTCTTTGATCGGCATGCCTATTAACCAACGAGAGGAATGGATCGCTGCACTTAAAGGTCGCTACCGGCGGGTGGCGTTGGTGCACGACTGGCTGAACGGCTTCCGTGGTGGGGAGCGGGTGCTCGAGGCGATCGCAGGCCTTTTCCCGGACGCTGATATCTTCACTCTGTTTCACCAGCCGGGGAGTACCGGGCCTTTATTGGAGAAACATCCGATCCGTGCTTCTTGGTTGAACCGAGTTCCTTTGACCTCCCGCTATTACCGGTACTTCTTGCCCCTGTTTCCAATGGCGATCGAGTCCTTCGAGCTCGACGACTATGATTTCATTCTTTCTTCGAGCCACTGTGTGGCGAAAGGAATTATCCCCGCTCCGTTTGGGCGCCATGTTTCCTACTGCCACACTACGATGCGGTACGCTTGGGATCAGCGGCGACTCTATTTCGGCAAGGGAATAAAAGGCGCTTTGGCTGTGCCCTTTCTTCACTATCTGCGGACTTGGGATGTCGCGAGCAGCGCGCGAGTGGATACATTCATCGCCAATTCCGGATTCGTGGCCGAGCGTATCCACAAGTATTATCGCCGGTCTGCACGGGTCGTCTGGCCTTTCGTCGACCTAGAAAAATTCCGCCCAATCGCGGGCGATCGGGGCAACTACTACCTGGTGGTATCCGCTTTTGTCCCCTATAAGCGCATTGAACTGGCGATAGCGGCATGCGAGCGCTTGGGGCGAAATCTTATCGTTGTCGGCGAGGGACCCGGCGAACGGAGGCTGCGGCGGCTCGCCGGCTCGAGTGTTCGTTTCACGGGGCCATTGCCCGCCGATGAACTGCGCGAAACCTATGGTGGCGCGCAAGCCCTTCTCTTCCCCGGGGAAGAGGATTTCGGTATCGTCCCACTCGAGGCCATGGCCTGCGGGACCCCGGTGATTGCGTATGGCCGGGGCGGCGCTACCGAAACTGTCGTCGAGGGCGCAACCGGAACATTCTTCAACGAACCGACCGCGGAGAGCTTGATCGATGCAATAGTTCGGTGGGAAAGCCTAGCTCCGCATCATGCTGCGGCTGCTTGCCGGGAACGCGCCGAGCAATTCTCTCGCGCGGTTTTTGAAGAACGGCTCTCCAACGCCATTTTGGAGCCCGTGCTAAAAGGAGGGCCTTCGGCCGGCATATCAAACCTCTCGGCGGCTGCGCCGCCTCAAGGAAGGATTGGGATTTTGGATTGGGATTTGGATTGAGAGTGGATTTGAAGGGGGTCCAAACCGGGTTCATGAGGCCCCCTCCACTGTCACACGGATGAGCTTGGAGAGCATCTTGGCGATGATGAGGAGCTCGGATTGAAGATGATGGTTTTCGGTGGGCGTCAGTTCGCCGAGCACTTCCGCGACATCGAGGTCTGCGCCGACCTCAAGGAGTGAGCCCCGGGCGATGGAAAAGAATTTGCACTTGTCCTTCGCCGTCATCTTGCCACAGCCCTCCGCTTGATTAAGAAGCACTGAAATCATCGCCCGCTGAATTTGGTCCTTCGCTCCAGCGGGTAGCCGCCACTTGGGCATACGGGCTTGCAAGGCCTTCAACATCATTAGACTTCGTTGGTAGCTATGCAGTTTGGTGTGGTTCAACATCCCTATACCTGGCCCCTTTTACTGTGCTGGGCGCTCCCTAGTCGGCTGGTGTTTTGGAATAGCGTGGTTAAATTGTCAGAACGGCTCGGATAATACCTGCTAAGAAGGTCCCCTCGCAATTAAGGCACACCATTTTCCCCATCGTTCAATTATGCAGTCTTTCAATTTGCAATGCGGTATCCGTTATTCCAGGCAAGATAGAGGTCGAGGTGTGCTTGGAGGCGGTCGATTTTTTTTGTGGTGACCCACGTTTTTCTGGCCATCCGGGAAAGGTCATTTCTGAGTTTAGCTGCGGTGTAGTTAAGTGTAAAAAGTTCGTCGTGAATATTACGGCGGTCAGTCTTTATAATGGGCACTCTTCTTAGGGTTGGCCGGTGAGAGGCATTGGGTAATAGCTTGCGGATATGTCCTGGGTAGGCTGGATGAGAATCGGTGGTGATAATGGCGTTGGAAATAATGCAGCGTTTAATTGTGGCAAAAGCTGCTTTGATAGCGTCGGCTGAGCGGTCGGTACGAGGACCATATTTGTGCAGGGCTATCGTCGCAAGTGGTCCCCTATAAGATAGGGGTTCAGCTCGTAAGTCCAGTAACTTGCCCGAGGGGCCATCAACTCCTACAGCAATGGTCACTGGCTTTAACCTCGTGTGTTCGAAAGTCTGCATTTCATCGAACTGCGCATGTGACGTGTTTAAGTTAGCACTCGTGATTGCCTGTTCATGAGCCTGGCGGGACAGCTTTGATAGGAACAAAATCTTCTGCACAATAGTCTTTCGGTTCACCCCCAGTACAATTGCCATTCGTCTTTGCGTCATGCCGGATGCGTATAGTTGAAAGACTTGATTATTTAGGTCAGGCCGGTGTTGCCGATAATGAGGCCGATGGGTGTGGGACGAGAATGTTCGCTTGCAATGTAGGCACTGGTAGCGCTTTACGGGCTGTCCATTCCACTTCGTGATGAAGTGGCTCTTTGTGATTATTCGTCCTGTCTCGCCGTGCACATGCTTTGCACAAATGGGGTTGGGGCAGTGCTTGGCTCTTTCCCCACAAAAGAAAAATTTTGCTCCGTCTCGGGCCACTTCGATAATCTAACCACCCTATTCCAAAACACCAGCCCGACTAGGGAGCGCCCAGCACAGCAAAAGGGGCCAGGTATAACATCCCTTGCTCCTTTTGTTTTGGGAAGCGCTTGCTTCCCCGCCCTTGTGAGGAAGCAAGCGCTTCCCAAAACAAAAGGAGCCTAGAAGTGAACCACACCAAACTGCATAGCTACCGACGAATGATCCTAATGATGAAGGCCCTGCAAGCCCGTATGCCAAAGTGGACGGCGGGTATGGCGCAGCTCAAGGACCAGGCGGAACGGGCCATGACATCGAGCATCCTAAATCTCGTGGAGGGCAACGGCCGAAGAACAAAAAAGGACCGGGCGTGCTTCTTCAACCGGGCGACAGCTTCCCTCTGCGAAGTGCATGCATGCCTTGATATCATCAAGATTAGAATGCCGGCTTACGAATCTGAGTTGGTAGCTCTTCAACGCGAACTCGAAATAATCTATCGAATGGTCCGGGGCCTACCGTAAGGTCCTAACCATTTACTTAAACCCAAACTATTTACCGTAACCATTCGCCAGCTCCTGAACCCGAACTATACAGCCAACAACCTCAGATGCTGCGCGCGAAGCGCGCCACCTTTTTGAGCCATGTTTGAAATCGCAAGATAGTGGTAAAATGGCTCCCATCACCATCGATTAAAAGAATTCACATAGCAGCGTCCTTGCGAGGAGCCCCCGGCTCTTCGAGCCCTCACCAACGACGTGAAAGGAGAAGGCCGATGAAACTCCACCTGTGGCTTTTAATTTTGGTTTGGTTGGTATCCCCCGCTTTTGCGATTTACCAGGTGGGGGATACCGTTACCAATATGTGCTGGACGGATGCCAACAGCAGTAGAGTATGCGTCGACGACTATAAACCCTTCGTAAAGGTCCTGCTCTACAACACGGGCTGGTGCCCCGACTGCAATGATGAGATGAAAGAACTAGCGCCCCGGGCAAACGAATATGATGGAAGAACGGTGGTTTTTTTCAGCCTTTCTGCCCAGGGCTTCACCAGCGGTAGCCAGCCCGACGCCACTTTCTTGAAGGCGTGGAAGGACAAATATCAAATTCCATTTCCGGTCCTCGCGTCGCCGGGAGATGCGGGCAAACAGTTTGGGCAAAGTTATATTCCTAACGTCGCGATTCTCGATGCCAACGATAAGCTCGCCTACAAGGCGGTGGCGCCGGACATCAGCACACTGTTTACTCAGATCAACCAGGTGCTAGCGGCTGAGTAAAAGTCAGGGTTTGTTAAGGTCCACCCTTGAAGGCAATAGCGAGAATCACATCGTCCTCATGAGATAGGGAGTCCCATGTAAAGTCTGCGGTTTTGACGCCTGCCGGGACATTTAACCATTCTTCCTGGGAGTCATAATGATTCAGATCTTGGTTGAACATGGTGTAATTGTTGCCTGGTCCAAGCAAGTACCTAACGAGCTCGTTGGCATAACCCACGACGATGAGATCATTTGAGCCAGTGGTAGTTAGGCTCGTCGATATTCCTGTCATACCGGGAGTATTATTTGAAGAAGATGTGTCGAGTGCGTCGGCAGTTGCCAAGCCCGAATATTCGATTGCGGTTACCCCGATGTCGGTCGCGTTGGTTACGGTGATGGTATCTGGCCCACCGACGATATTCATTGCGTAAAAGGCCTGGATGAACGTTGTGGTGTCGTCTCCTTCAACATCAGGCCCCACAGAATTCCAAGTGTTATTACTGGAATCCCAAATGGTTACCGTGTCACTGTAAGCATAGCTCACAAATACCAGAATCAAGTTTCCCGCCGTGGTGTCACTCGAAAATGTCGCTGTGTTCGCGGGGTAGTTATAAACATATTGGACTCTGGCAATGGTTTGCGGAGTCGGTGTCGGGGTGCTTGTCGGTGTATTTGTTGGAGTGCGGGTTGGAGTGTTCGTGGGGGTATTTGTTGGTGTGTTCGTAGGGGTGTTCGTCGCTGTCGGGGTGCTGGTGGGGGTATGAGTGGGAGTAGGCGTGTCCGTCGGGGTCGGCGTACTGGTCGCGGTTGGCATTGGAGTGTCGGTACTCGTCGCCGTGGCCATTTCGGTTGGAGTCGATGTGGCCTTGGCCGATGAACTTCCGTTCCCACTCGTCTGACTACCGAATTGGCAGCTGGAAAAACCCACCAAAAGTAAACTTGTTAATGCGCACAAGCTTATTCGTATCCGTGAATTCCGCAAACGGGAGCTTTCCACAAACATTGTAAAACTCCTCAAAGACTAGTCGACTCAAATAGGGTAACTCGCAAATATTGGGAAATTATGTATGTCGATAAATCTTCATGAGGCATAATCACAATCTTGCCTGGTTTTCGACAATCAACGGTTAAAAACATTTTTAGGAGAATATTATGAAATCCTTTATCGTAGTACTTTGCCTTTTGACTTCCGTTTGTTTCGCCAACGGAAATCCACCAATTCAGATTTCCGATGGCGAAAATGGAAATACCCTTCTTCTCACGGTGCGGAGTTATTCCTACGTGGTGAAGGAACGGGAGTTGGGGGTACAACTCCAATTAGAAAAAGGAGATGCCGAAAAATTATCGGTCATTTCCGGTCGCTATGTCGGAAAACACCTGTCCCTCGCGATTGGAAATAGCCAGGTTAGCTCTCCACGGTTGCGGGACGCTCTTAAGGGCACCACGGTCTGGCTGACGTTCCAGGATCATAAAAGCCTGGAGGCTGTGGAGAAAGCACTGGCGGGAAATCACAACCGGTAGTCATAATTAAATGGAGCCGCCTGGCGGCGAGAATTACCAGTCGGGCGGCTCTTTCTTTAGATCTGCATCTCAATCGCGATCGAATGCACGGTAAGCTCGCGCATATAGTACTGACCGCGGGGATCTTGGCCTGTGTAGTACGCGTAGTAGAAGCGGAACGACGTGTAGGCATCGGGCGGGTGATTCAAGGCGATTCCCAATTGGAGCGAGAGGGACGGATTGTAGATCGTTTCCTGCCGCCACTTCATATCGAGGCCGATAAAGGGAGTGAACTGACTGTTGATGGGAAGAAAGTACGATCCCCCCCAATCCGCGCCGAGCGGGGGAAGGTTGGGTGTGGAGTTGACCAGGGTTTGGAACGCGAGATAAGCGTGCAGAGTATCGTCGGGAACGAAGGCTTCTTTGAGCGCCGCAAATTCACGGCTGTAGGCGATGGGAGTTCCGCCGCTGCCGTCCGCAAGGTGGGCAGAGATATGGGTGTAGCGCAATTGTGTCTGCCACGCTCCGGCTTTTGCCTCGGTATAGAGTCCGATGAGCCCGTCAATAGTTTCCAGCGGGAAACGCCCTTCTTCCCGCCTCAGGGTAAAAAATCCACACCCTTCAATACCAAAATGCGCAATCCACCTTTTGTCGGCGGATTGGGCTGAGAGAAATGAAAAATAATTTCCCACATCGGCGATCAGTTTCGAATCGCCTTGGTAGGCGAGCTGCATGGCAATTTCGCGTGGATCGGCGATTGAGAGTCGAGCGGGACGACCGTGGGGCGGCAGAAATTCCCAATCGATAGAATCAGCGCGTGCGTGCGTCCAGAGAATCAAAGCGCAGAGAATCAGAGTTGGACGCATGTTTCGTGTCGTTTGGGGAAATTTTACAGCAGGACGGTGACACCGAGCAGGTGCTCGACGGTATTATCCAATCCGTACTTCTGATTGGGAATCTGAGCTGCGTACAGCAGCGAGACGAACGGTGAATTAATACTAAAACCGGCGGTCCAGTACGATGTCTGCTCGGTCGGGCGCAAACGGTATCCGCCCTGGAGAGCAAAATGGTAGGGCGATACGTACTCGGCCCCAATGCCGTACTGATAGGGAGCGATCTGGCTCCAACGCGAATTGGCTGAGAGCGAGAGGAAAAGGAGATCTTTGTAAGCGATGCGACCCCCCGCGGTGACTTCACGCCCCAGATCCATCGCATCATTCCCACCGAACGCATTGTGCACCGCAAGCCCCAGCTGCAAAATGCCAAGATTGCCTAAGAGACCGAGATCGACATCGTTAAATCTCCCGCTGTCGCCTGAAAGCGTTGGACCCCACACGGACTTGCCCGCGATTCCGATCGCAAGGCCCTGGATAACTTGCGACGATAGCGCCAGGTTCACACCCTGTAAGAACTGAGAAAAGTTTTTCGACGTCTGCGGGTTTTCGACGGGTCTTCGGAAATACCCTAATGCCCCTCCGAAAGCACCTGTCTTGGTGTCCAATACGGAGGCGCCAAACGACCCCCCCAGCCCATAGGCCCCTTCGACCGAATAGACATTGGTGAACGCACTGCCGGCGGGATTGACGTAGAGGCTGTCGTTGAGAACGTTTGCGCCCGAAAGTGATTGCCCCTCCGCAAAGGACTCCATAGGGACAAATTCTTGGGTGGCGTATACGTTTTGGACAAGGGCTGCGAGGACAAGTGCCAGCAGCCGGAAAAAAGAGCGCATTGCGGGATTCCCTAGTTAGCCCAAATTCGACGCTTGGCTGTCTTCTTAGTGTACAAGCTAGATACCTAAAAATAAAGGATTACAGCGTTGCGCTGCCGAAAGGTCATGAAAGGAACAGCATCCTAATACCTTAAGTCTACACGCGTTGCCCCCCAACTGGGGCTGGAATTCTGACTGATTGCACCCTGGAGACCGATGGCATCCTCCTTGCTTTTGGAAGGCCACGGCGCAGATCGCCCGACGTATTCCTTAGGGGAAGTACGCGGCAAGACGAATGTGGGAGTTGGGGCGCCAGTGTGGGAGTTGTAGGATGATGTGGTGGAAAAAGAATTTCGTGGCGGCGTCTTTGGTGGTGTCAGCCCTTTCCCTTTGTATGCCGAGTTTCGGCTGTGACAGCGGGTACTGCGATTCGTGGGGAGGGCTCTACAATACGGGTGGTTACAACCTCTACGATTTTGGTGTCGGCCTCTATAATACTTCCGACTATCTCGGAGGTTCAGCAGACTGGTACGGCAGCAACTGGGGTGGGGGCTGTGGTTCGTTCTACGGGAGCTGTGGTGATAGCTACGACTCCAGTGGGCTTTATGGTGGTTCTTGGGGTTCAAGCTATAGCTCTGGTTCGCCTCTCGTAATCGACATTGATCTTTCCGGTTCCGGCTATGGCTATGGCAGCAGCAGCGGTTACGGCGGGTACAATCCTTACGGCCTAGGCGGTGGATTTGGCTACGGTAGTGGGTACGGTGGTTTCGGTTTGGGCGGGTATGGTGCCGGCGGCGGATTTGGACTCGGTGGATATGGTTTTGGTGGTGGATTGGGCGGTTTTGGTTATGGAGGTTCTGGCTATGGTGGGTACGACGCGGGCTGTAGTATCGGCTATTGCAATCCCGGGAGCATGGGGCCGTATCCAATATCGGTAAATATTTTTGGCAATGGTGGCAGTTACCCTTCGACTCCCCCGGCGTATGGAATGCTACCTACCTGGGGCTCGGGTTTTTCTTTTCCCCAGGTTCCGTCCTATTCGTTTCCGAATTTCCCGGGCAGTAGCTGGAACTGGACACAGTATTCGCCACCGAGCTTACCCTATGGTGGTTGCGGTGGTTCCTTCGCGCCGTGCCCAAGCGGTCCCGTGACGCAGACGCCAACGGTGCCGACAATTCCGTCGTTCCCGTCGGGGAATTATCCGCCGGTGAATTACCCCAATGTAACGTACCCGAACGTGCCGTCGTCGCCTACGGTATATAACCCGCAGACGAACACGTCGCCAAATAGTCCGGTGCGTTACAATGTGCCGCGAACCGGGGAAGCGGAGATGACCCACTTCTAGGCAAAGTGGGACGGAAAAGTTTGGAAGAGTCCAGATGCCGGCCTAAATAGTCGGGACAACTGGGCTTTTACCCACAGGAAAGTCAGAAACGAAGCTTCGGGACTCGCCTCCTCCCCCTTATGTGGCCCCGAAACACATATCTTGTCTCGGGGTTTCGTTTCTGACCCTTCTGGGGCACTGGGAGTTGACATAGGATAACCAGTTGTTGGATGTTACCTCCCTAAACATAGGGTTAGAGAACTATGGAACGAGTAGAACTGGAAAAATTCAAGACTATTCTCGAAAGACAGCTCCACGAATTGCAGAGCGACTTCGGAAAAGAAATGCAGTCGATGGGTTCGCCTGCCCTTGCCGATATCAATGATCAGGCCACCTTGGAATCGGAGCGAAGTTTTGAACTCAGGATTAAGGATCGCGAGCGCAAGCTGATTGGAAAAGTTCAGGAAGCGCTGAAGAAAATTGGCGATGGAAGTTACGGTGTCTGCGAATCTTGTGGCGAACAAATTGCGTTGAAACGGCTGCAGGCCCGTCCCGTTACCTCTTACTGCATCAATTGCAAAGCAGAGATGGAAGCCGAGGAGCGGCGCGAAGAAACCGTCCTACAGTCGGAGAGCAGCACGCTTTCCTGAGACTGGTAAAGTATCAAAATAGAATCCCAGCCATCAGTCCCCACATGGGATAGACCGGCGTTGAAAGATTAAAAGTAACTTCCGAATCGATCACCAGGGTAAACGGGCCTAAGTCCCAAATTATAGCGGTGCTGGGCCCAAGCTGGTACGTGACCAGTGGGGTGGACCACGTATTTGACCCACCCGTAGTAATTCTTTGGAAAGTGATCGGTGCCGTATTCTGGGCGCCGATCAACCAGCGAAAACCCGAATCCCGCAAGACAATGAATTGCAGATTGGCATTGAGTTCGACGCGGCTCTCCCAGACATTAGTAACCGCCACCGTACTCCAGCGCGCGAAATAGCCGGCGCCGGGACGGAGGATCAAGCGATCCCACAGCGGAACCACCGAGGTAAGGCGGGCCCCCCAGTAGAGTTGTAGGCCTAAAGCATCGGGAGCGGTTGTGTTTCCCCGGCCAAGACCCCCGCCCTCTATTCCCAACCGAAAGGGTTCTCTTTCGGAAGAAGGCTCTCTTTCTGTGGGAGGCGCGGCCTGTGTATCGGGGGATTCGTCGCTTAACTCTCTGGGCGGCATTAAGGGCGCGCGGTACGCACGCTGTGTTAAGAGCGCGGCACACTTTCGGCCGATTCTGCCCGTTTTTCGCCGCGCTTTCAGGCAGGTCCGCACGGCTTTGCTTCCTGTCGTTGGTGTTTGGGCCCACGCTGGGGACGCGAGTGCTGGAACAAAACAAAGAACGGCGGCCAATTGAATCCAAACGGGATTTTTTTGCAATTTTCTCACACCTCACTCCTGCGCTACCTCGGGTGGAGCAGGAGATGTGCCAAAGAAGGGGAGAGGGGCTTTTGGGTATTCAAATGGTGGGGTGACGATT
>Ga0207034_1109_pt1 | contig 14255 bp, 12 predicted proteins | sample Alteio_BWMinCont_36_FD_153269 | JGI IMG/M metagenome (GOLD analysis project Ga0207034, IMG submission 153269) | Enriched cells from forest soil in Barre Woods Harvard Forest LTER site, Petersham, Massachusetts, United States -... | ecosystem: Environmental > Terrestrial > Soil > Temperate forest >...
CACAGCTTCGGCAGAGAGTCACGGCGGTGGGACGCCCATTCGGCCCTCCTTGGTCGCAGGATGAAAAATTCGCTACGTTAGCTGCGTGGCTCGCATTGACCATTTAACAAGAGCGTAATATTCTGGCGCAACTCAGCGATGCGTTTGTCAGGGGACGTAGAGTCGCGTAGCAACCGACGACGCAAACTCAATTATTATAGTTGTCCATGTTGCTCGCCGAACCAGCTAGCGGCGGCCGGGAAATCAAGGTCTACGACCACACCCGCCAACCGCGCGATTGGAACACGCTGCTCACTCCATCGCAGTGCGCCGTTTTTTTCAAGCGTGTCGATTGCGAAGCCCCGCTATCGCCCACGGGCGCGAGCGTTGACCGCTTTCGCGACTGCACGTTTCTCCTGTTCGATACCCTTGAGGAAGCACGCAAGGTTTGCGAGACCAAGGTCCTCGACCATCCCGAAATGCGCTGCCAGATATTCGACTCCCGAGGGATGGGTCAGCCGCCTCTGTTGACCATCGTGAATCCGCACGTCGCGCAAAAGGACGAGCTCAGCGTGCAATCCGTGCGCAAGCGGAAGATTCTGGCAGTTCTTCTGTTCGTCGGCTCGCTGCCGCTTTTCTGGTACGACCATCAGACCGGAGGAGTTCAGGCCGTGCCGACGATTGCCGGGTTCACCATGGTCCTGGGCGGCCTGCGGCTTCTGAACTGGAATCTGGCCAGAGGCCAGCGCCTAAAAGATCAGGAGGAGCGAGTACGGCAGCATCTCCAGCGCGAGCAGCAGAACTCCCAGGGCGGCCCGGCATCTCTTCCCTGATCTATGCGAAAAACACAAGCGGCGCTGATCTATGCGGCGATGTTCACGGCCAGCACGGGCGCGTTCTTCTTGATCCGTTCATACGGGCAGACCCTCGCGGCGCCGCAAGAGCCACTATCGGTGAACGCCATCCACCCGCCGGCGCCGCCGGCTGACGCGGCCCTCGCGCAGGTCTTGCTTGCCCTCGTCGTGGTCATCGTGGTAGCGCGTGTATTCGGCGCGGTACTTCAGCGCATCGCCCAACCCAGAGTGATCGGCGAAATGATTGCCGGAATCTTGCTGGGCCCTTCCTTGCTCGGTCGCCTTGCGCCCGGGATTTCGGCTCAACTGTTCCCGCCGGCGATCCTGCCTTTTCTGTCGGTCATCGCTCAAATCGGAGTCATTCTCTATATGTTTCTGGTCGGAGTCGGGCTCGACACGAAACAGCTACGGGAGCGGCTCGCGATTTCCATCGCGATATCTCAGGCCAGCATCGCCGCGCCGTTTTTGCTCGGCTCCGCCCTGGCGTTGTGGCTATATCCGCTGCTCTCCACGCGAAGCGTTCTCTTTAGCGAATTCGCCCTCTTCCTGGGCGTGTCGATGTCGGTCACCGCTTTTCCGGTCTTGGCGCGTATTCTCACGGACCGCCAGATGCAGCACACGCGCATCGGCACGATTGCCATGGCGTGCGCCGCTGCGGCAGACGTCACGGCCTGGTGCCTGCTCGCCTTCGTCGTCAGTTTCGCCAGGGCGCAACCCGGCCAGGCGCTTCTCACTGCGGTCCTCACGGCCGGCTTCATCGCCGCAATCTTTTTCGTCGCGCAGCCGGGCTTCGGCTGGCTGGCGCGAAGACAGACGCAGAAAGGCCAAGCGGCTACGGATGCCATCGTGATTGTTTGCGCGGCCCTGCTCCTGGCTGCGCTGGCAACCGAGCGAATCGGCATTCACGCCCTTTTCGGCGCGTTTCTGATCGGTATGGTCGTCCCTCACGACTCAGTGTTGGCCAGCGACATTCGCGCGAAGCTGGAAGACGCGGTCGCCTTGTCTCTGCTGCCTGTGTTTTTCGTGTTTACGGGTCTGCGTACGGAGATCGGCCTCATGCACGGCGTTCGCGGCTGGCTCATTTGCATCGCGATCATCGGCGTGGCGTCGGCCGGGAAGTTTGGCGGCAGCTTTCTGGCGGCGCTCGCAACGGGGTCCGACTGGCGGGAAGCCGCGTCGCTAGGCGCTCTGATGAACACGCGAGGCCTGATGGAGCTGATCGTGTTGAACGTCGGACTGGACCTAGGCGTGATTTCCCCGACGCTATTCGCGATGCTCGTGTTGATGGCCGTTGTAACCACGGTGGCCACTACGCCGATCCTCCAGGCAGGGCCCTCGCGAATCAAAGGCTCTCTCTCGGAACACCCTGTAACTCCCGATTAGCCTTGACCGCGTCTTCGACGCGTCGCGAGTGCCAGAGACTTGTCCCAACCGATTGGTTGATTCCAGGCAATTTACTTGACAAGTTTAGGGAGAGGAATCAGGAAACAATTGGGGGGTGTTCCATTCGCTACGCTCCAGTCGAAGTTGCATCGTCGGCGGAGACTTCCATGCCGCATTCCGCTCGAAGCGAAAACCGAGCCTCTCAGCCACTCTGCGGGAAGCTGTGTTGGCTGCGTCGACCAACGCAATCAAATTCTCCAGTCCGAGTTTTTCGAAGCCTACGGCGACGGCAGCCGTGGCCATCTCCGTCGCCAGCCCCATGCCCCAATATCCCTTCACAAGTGCATATCCAAGTTCCACATGATTTGCACCGTCAACTTGGACGCGCCGAAGACCGCAACGCCGCACAAATCCCCCGTCGGTCTTGTCGCGAAACGTCCAAAGGCCAAAACCATGCAGACTCCAATGGCCCAAGTTCTTGCGGAGCCAACGCCGTGTCTCATCTTCGGTTCGGACGCCGCCCAGTGTCTTCATAACCTCAGGGTCTAGGTGCATGCGGCAGAGTGCTGGTAGATCTTCGTCACAGAGAGGACGAGCAATCAGTCGGGCGGTGTCGAGCGGACCAACCCTTCCAGGGTGATGCTGCGGTGGGAGTTGAAGAGAGCGAGTCCAAGATGCCGAGCAACCGCTTCCAAAGAGTCGAACGTGCCGTTCGCCAAGTGCTCGATTGTCGGAGACGAAGCCTGAAGGTCGGGCACCAGATACACCTGCATCCCGGCGCGATGCGCGGCGGTTACACCCGGTTCGGAATCTTCCAGCACAAGGCACGTGGCCGGGTCGGCGTTGAGTTTCTGTGCTGCCAACAGAAACAGGTCAGGGGCAGGTTTTCCGTTTGCCACCTCGTCTCCGGTCGCAATTGCGTCGAATCGATCGAGTACACCTGTTGCTGCAAGTTGGGGCACGGTTATGTTCCGCCGAGTCGCAGTCGCAACAGCCTTTACAACACTCCGCGAATCGAGGAGATCCAAGAGTTCATCGAGCCCTTGCTTTTTCGGCACCGGCCCGCCCTCGAATACGGCCTCAAGTGACTGGCACCTTTCCCGGAAAGCACCCAACGGGAAGCCAGGGCCAAATTCCTCTGAAACTAATCGTTCAGCTTCCACGGGGTTCCGGCCCATCAATCGGCAGTGGAGTGCGTCCGTGAGTGCGTAGCCAAGTTCGGCAGCAGCCTGCTGCGACGCCGCGCGGTAAAGCCGCTCAGTATCGAACATCAACCCATCCATATCGAAGATTACAGCGTCGATCACCATCGGCATATTCTACGTTGAGAATGCGATGGTCCAAACAAGCGCGTCGGGTTACCGGACGTTGGGCAGTAGCTTTCGATTACCAGATGAGATCAGAGGTCCATAGACTCCTGATCCAAGCATGAAATAGTTGCCCGTTGCGAATCAGCTCCCGCCGTAAGACAATTTGAGCGCCTGGAAATGACTCGGCAGCTCGTTGCCGCCTGGGAGAAACATTCGGGAGGAGGAAAGCATGAAAAATCTTAGAAAACTGGCTTTCGGGTGCGCGGCGCTGGCGGCGTTTCTGTCGTCAGCCGCGTCGGCAGGGGCACAGCAGCAACTGCAGCCTATTACGGTGACGAAGGTTAAGGACAATGTCTACTGGGCAAGGGGAGGCGCCGGTTCGAATGACGGCATCATCGTGGGCAAGACCGGCGTCATCGTCGTGGACACCAAAACTACAGTAGATTCGGAAAAGGGGGTGATCGCCGAAATCGGCAAAATCACTCCCATGACCGTGAATACAGCCATTATCACCCACAGCGACGGCGATCACGTCAACGGACTCGCCGCTTTCCCGGACGGTTTGACCGTCATTTCGCAAGAGAACTGCAAGAAGGAGATGGAAGAATCCGCTAACAGCCCCAACCCTGCGCCCCAAAATCGCCTTCCCTCCAAGACCTACAACAAAACGGATAATCTAACCATTGACGGTGTCAGTATTCGCCTCTACCACTGGGCGCCAGGGCATACCAGCGGAGATACCGTCGTATATCTCCCGGACGAGAAAATCGTCTTCGGCGGGGACCTGCTGGTTACCAACCGCCCCGACACGGGTATTCATTTGGAAAAGCATGGCTCGGCGGCTGGCTGGATTGAAAATGCCAAGGGCATGGTTGCGCTCGATGCCGATACCTACTTAACTGGTCATGGCGACATGATGACCAAGGCCGACGTGCAGAAGAAGCTCGACTTTATTCAGGACAAGTACAACAAGATCAAGACCATGGTCGCGCAACGAAAGTCACTGGACGAAATCAAAACCTCTTTTGGCGAGTCTACTGCGCCGGCTCCGCCTAACCCGAACGGCACACCCGCTGCGGCTACCTTGACCGAGGTAATCTACGGGGAGGTGTCCAAGAAGAGCTAAGGCCGCATCGCTTTTCGGGGTATCTAACGGACGAATGCCGGACGGGTACGGTTGGAAGGCGATCGCGGGTCACCCAGCTGCAAGCCGTCGTTAACGACTGCCCGCAACTGAGTTCAGTGGGCCTAGTTGTCATTTTGCCGCCTCCTGGTTGGGCGAGACCCGATTGTTAAAGCCCAGGCCTGCGGCAAACTCCAGCGTCGCTCCCCGGTCGTGCTCCACCTTACGCTAGTCGCGACACGTGTATGCTGCCAGAAGGGAGCGACTCGTGAGCCTGGTGCTCGGCGGCGCGGTCAAGTCCTGGCTAGCAGCCGGAAAAGTGGATTCTGGTAGGCACCTCCTCCCTTCCCGGAGCACATTACAAGATCCTGTTTTACTTCGAACGGGATCGTGCATCTCACCATGCTAGGGGCGTGGCCATGCAAGTTTCGCTTTTAATTCCTCAAGAGCGTTGAACGCGATCGGACAAACGGCAACATTCTCAATCACGCCTATCAGGCGGGTTGTGAATTCTGGTTGTTCTAGGTGAGGAAACGATCTGCAAACGTTTGGTCTATTCTCGTAAATGGAACACAGCTTTCCGTTAAGCATCGGGCAGGGCGGATTCACGCTACCTTCTGACATCGATTGTTTCTGGAATGCTTCTATCGACTGGCCCAGCGTTTTTGCGATAGCGTGAAGCTCACTTTTCTGGAATTCGACGTGCAATGATCGGCAGCAATTTGCGCACTCTTTGCAGTCGATGAGGGCGAAGTATTTCCGGCTCAAGTTCTTGACAAGGCCATCGATGTCATCTGGAGCGTGCTGCTTTAGCCACGATCGGAATTCCCAGTTCTCGTCGTCGCACGCTTGCGAACGCTGTTGGATTCTTGACAGATCGATCTCAATTTTTGGAACTGTGAGTTGCTTCTGCAGTTTCATTCCGGCCTCATGCGGTGAGCCTACCCAACGCTCAAGGGATGATACCCGGATCGCCAGGCGACGAAAAAATTACAACCTCTTTGCTGCTTTCCTGCCAGCCGACTTCAGTTTCCGCCGTCGAATTCCCTTTTCCGTCGTCGCGCTTCGTTTTCTGGACATGGGGACCTCCCTTTCGCCGGAGAGTGCGTGGAAGATTCGCTTACTTCAGAGGTTCGAGAAGCAAGCGCTGGCTGACGTGCTGTTCGACCGCCGCGCGCGAAAACAGCATCGGGATGTAGCGTCCCTGATCCCACAAGGGCATCAGATCCGAATAATGCGGGCTCCCCGGAACGCCGCTCTCCCCTGGCGAATTAACCATGACGGAGTTATCCCAGGCGCCTACGTCGAGAATCTGACGCCAAGTAGGCCCGTTGCTTTGGTAGAAGGTGGACTCGCCACGGCGAGCGCCTCCTGTGGCATTGACGGTACTTGCATCGCCCGGCCGCGGTATGGGCCCGAGGTCCACCAAAGACTTCATTGCCGGGATCGTTTCTAAGGGGTGATGGAAGACGACCGCGTGAATACCTCCCCAAGACCACTTCGAAGGATCCGAGCCTTCTATCTGTCCGAGCCGAGCGTAAGCCGCTTGCAAGGTACTTTGCATGATCTGCTTCCGGGTCGCCTCCGGCTGATTGCCCAACGTTTGCGCGTCCGGGTGTTCGAGGCGGCGGACGATGAGGTCCACATCGCCATTACCAACGATGGATGCGACGGCATCCGGGTCAGCGGCCCCCGTGGCGGCAATCATCTGGCGCATCACAACCTCTTGCAGGTTGAAGAGCCACAATTCGTAGAGTGCTGCCGCAGCGGACTCCCGCGTGGTGGCTCCGTCCCAGTGAAGCAACATCTGGGTTGCCGCATCGTCGCTCGCACCATTGACTTCACGCAGCAAATTCACTAGGGCGCGGCCCGGAAGCGGCGTGACATCGTTCTGAATGCGCTCCATGTCCTCGATGGTGAGCTTGTGCTTCTGATCCACAGCTTGTTGCAGTAGTTCGGTGATGCGGTTGAATCGGTCTGGGTCCGCCCATTCGTAGCCGACCTTGTAAGGATAGTTTTCCGGGATCATCTTTTGGTTTGCGCTCGCCACAAATCCACGCCGGGGATTGAACTGGTGGGGTAACTCCGACGTCGGAATCCAATTCCCCCATTCGTAGCCCCCGGCGCCCGGCTCGGGCATCAGCCCGGTCCAGTTCTTGCGCAGCGGTTCAAGCCCGACGGAGTGCTCCCCTACATTCCCATCCACGTCTGCGTAGACGATGTTGTGCGTCGGGGCTTTCCAGACCTTGACGGCCTCCTCGAATTCATTCCAGTTCTTGACTCGATCCATCGTCAGGGCGCCAAGATAGCCCGCCGTTCCCGGTTCAGAAAGCACGGATCGAAGTGCCAGCGCACGATGCGAAGCGTCGTCCTCCCAAAGCACCGGACCATGACGCGTAAACTTCAAATCCACCACTTGGTCGGCTTGGCCCTTCACATGAATCGTAGATTCCTCGACTGTCATGCTTGCCCAGCCGGTTTCCGTTTTGTAACGAAGGGGATCGGAAGGGTCGAGGGTCTCCACGTAGAGATCCTGCTGGTCCATGCCGAAGATAGTCCAGCCAAAGCCTACCCGCTCGTTATGTCCGCCCTCTACGCCGGGCGATCCAGCTTCCGTCGAGCCGATTACGTTCCAGCCCGGCGAGACCAAGTGCACGATGTAGCGGAGCGACGGCACGATGTCGACGGTACGGTGAGGATCATTCGCGAGGATAGGTCGGCCTGTCTGGGTGAGCTTTCCCGAAACGACCCAGTTATTGCTGCCCCAAGTCTCGCTGTTCCACTCGACCGGGAAGCTTTCAGCACTCTGAGTAGTGGCTGGGAAACTGATTCCCACGTCGCTGCCCACCAGATTGCGCACCAGACGTGACGACAATCCCGAAAGGTCCAGGCCTGCCGCCGGATCGAGCTCCACGGGCGGATCGAAGTCATAAAGGCTGGACGCCTTCTTAGCGCCAATCATCTTGACGAGTTCTGCATGCGCCAATTCCGAGACTGCGTTGCGGGTCATGGAGAAGCCGGCCATGCGTGTTAGCACGTCCTCGGGTTTCCAGAGAGCGGGCGTGAAGCCGGCGGCCTTAAAATCTGGGGTGAGTCCCGGTCCGCCCCGCGCGGACATAGACTTTATGTAGACATTGATACCCTCGGTGAATGCTTCCAGGATTTGCTTCGTATCCGGGGCGTAGCTGGCATATTCAGCGGCCATGTCGCCGCGGTACCGCAGAAGCCTGGCGCCGATGTCACGTTGCAGGAAAGTTGGCCCGAGAATCTCAGCCAGCGTCCCCTGTCCGGCGCGCTTCCAAAGTTCCATCTGAAAGAGCCGGTCTTGAGCGGTGGCAAAACCCTGAGCAAAAAACATGTCATGCTGATTTTGGGCGTAGATATGGGGAATACCCCAGTGATCGCGGATGATCGTGACGGGCTGCTTGATCCCGCGAACATTCTGTGTGAGTGCGGTTGACGGTGCCGGTTCAGCGGTGGCAACGTTGGCAGGAAAGGAAGCGGCGGTTCGCGCGGAATCAACTCGCAGAGGCGCGAGAAAGAAGACACTCGAGACCGCAATGAACCCGAGCAGGACTGCCCACCCATACGACCGTGTATTCATGAGCCTAGCCTCAATCTGTCGCGCCTGCCCGCTAAGCGTTAGCCTTCGTCTCGAATTCTGATTTTGGCCCTCAATTGGCTGGTAATTTATACCCAAGCTCCTGAACTTACAACGAACTCCATCGGGGCGCTTGCGTGCACAGAAGAAGTAACCGCTCTGTCTCCCGCCAGCACAGAGAGCGCGGTAAAGCCTTCAAAATCGCCTGCTAGTTCTGGGGCCTTCCTTCGGCGTCTATGACGGTGACCGTGCCATATTTCGCAAGCACGTTCTGTATCTGTTTGCGGTCGCCCACGCACACCCACTGCATGTGGGCTAGGTCCACGTATTTCTTTGCCGCGGCTTGTAGGTCCGCGGCGCTCACTGCGGAGATGCGATCGGGGTACTTGTCCCAATAATCGGCCGGCAAGGCGAGCAGCTGGACCTCCAAAATGTTGTTCAGTAGTTCGGCGGGACGCTCAAGCGACAGTGCGAATCCCGCGACAATCGCCCGGCGGGCATCTTCGAGTTCACCCGGCAGAACGGGCTCGTCGCTGATCCGCTTGAATTCGTAAATGAATCGCTCCATCGAGCCATCGGTTACCGAGGTGCGCACGGCAGCGCTCGAATTCCAATCGCCTGCGTAATTCTCCGCAGCGAAGCGGCTGTAAGCGCCGTAGGTATAGCTGTGCTCTTCCCTCAGATCGAGAAAGAGCCGCGCCTGCGGCCCGCCTCCGAGAACCTGATTCATCACCGTCAGCGCGTAGTAATCTGGATCGGTGCGGCGGATTGCCCGATTGCCAGCGATGATGAATGTCTGCACCGACGCGGGGCGGTCGACGAGCGTGATCCTCGTGGGCTGAGGAGTGAAGCTCCCGGGAAGAGACACAGGCTGCTCAGCCTCGCCTGCCCACGCGGCAAGATATTTCTCGACGAGCGCGCGGATTTCTTCCGTCTTGAAATCGCCGGTCACACCGAGCAGCGTATTGCCAGGGCGGTAATGCTGATCGTGAAATCTTCTCAGGTCCTCCGCAGTCACCTTTTCGACGGATTCCTTCGTAGGTGACGCTACCGACAGCGGTGCTTCCCCATAGAGTACGCGGCGGAATGCCTGCTGGGCGAGGAAGCCGGGATTGCCAAGGCGCTGGTCGAGAGCAGCCTGTTCGCGCTGCTTGTACTGGATGAGTTCGCCGGCTGGAAAAGACGGGTGCAGTACAATATCGCTCATCAGGTCGAGGAGGTGCTCGCTATCGTTGATTAACCCCGAGGCGGTTACGGCCGTGTAGCCCGCGCCGAACGCCGAATTGGCATTCAAGGTCGCTCCGAGCGCATCGGCCTCCTCGGCGATCTGAGCGCTCGTCCGGTGTGCGGTGCCTTCGCGGAGCATGCTGGCGGTGAAGGACGCCAACCCCGGGAGGTCGCCGGGATCGCCGAGTTGCCCGGGACGGATCCACATCGTGAACGCTACGGTCGGCAACTTGTGATCTTCGAGAAGAACGACGGTCAATCCATTTTTCAGCTTCGTGATGGTCGGGCGAGGAAGCTGAACCCGCAGAACTTCTTTATTCACCGGCGCGCGGTTCAGCCGTTCAATCTTGCCGGCCGGCGTGGATCTGTCTTGCCCTCTGGCCTGGCGCGCGCCGGGACCCGCGAGAGCAGCACAAAACGCTAAGGTGAAGACTGCCCGGAACAGGACTCCTAAACTCCCATCTGCGGTCTTCATGGCGAACTCTCCTGCGAGCATTTCCGGTCGCTCTGAATGGGTCGTCATGGAGCCTGAGCGGACGATGTTGCCGGAAGGGTTGTGACCACAGCGCGCTGGTCGCGCACCAGATATTTCTTAGCCGCAGCATTGAGCTGATCGAGCGTCACCGCGTTCTGCTTGTCGATCACCGTGTTGATCAGGTTCGGGTCATCAAAGTAGATCGTATATCGGCCGATCAGACTTGCGGTATTCAGGGATGATCGTCGCTGTTCGATGAACCGGCGTAGCAGCTGCGTTTTGGCTTTGGCAAGTTCTTCGGGCGTCAATCCGTTTTTGGCGACCGCTGCAATCTCGTCGTCGATCCCCTTTTCGAGGTCTTCGACTTTCACTCCCGGCCGCGGATCCGCGGAAATGTAGAACAGGCTGGGCCCGATTCGAGCATCTGCGAAAACATTCACCTGCGACGCGAGCTGCTTATCTTTCACCAAGTGCTGATAAAGGCGTGAGCTCTGGCCTTGCCCGAGAATACTGGCCAGTTCCTGCACCGCATAATTCTCCGGCGTATTCCCCGGCGGAACGTGATAGGCCATTTGAATCCTTGGCCCTCGAGCAAGCGAATCGTAGATGACTTCCCGGCGCTCGCCGTAGTGTGATTCTTCTGACAAATCGACCTTCGGCGGAGGCGCCTGCGCAGGAATTGCCTCAAAATAGTTCTTGATCTTCGCCAGAGCATCGTTGGGATCGATGTCGCCAACCACGGTGAGGACGGCGTTATTGGGAGCATAGTAGGTGCGGAAGAACTCTGAGACATCCTGGATCGTAGCTTTGTCGAGGTCGGCCATCGACCCAATCGTGGAATGCTTGTAGGCGAAGTTGTCGTAGGAGAGGCTGTCGAGATCCAGATCCGCACGGCCGTAGGGCTGGTTGTCAATGCTTTGGCGGCGCTCCTCCTGCACCGTTTGGCGCTGGTTGTCGAAATTGGCCTGCGTGATATTGAGCGCACGCATGCGGTCGGCTTCCAGATAAAGGCCCAGGTCGAGTTGATTTTTCGGCAGTTCCTCGAAATAGTTGGTGCGGTCTTCATTCGTCGTGCCGTTCATCCCGCCCCCATTGTTCAAGACAAGGATGAAGTGCTCGCCCTTGCCGACATTCTGCGATCCTTCGAACATCATGTGCTCAAACAGGTGTGCAAACCCGGTCCGCCCGGGCCTTTCGTTGCGGCTGCCAACGTTGTAACTGACGTTGATGGCATAGACCGGAGCGCCGTGATCCGGAACGAGAATGACTCGCAGGCCATTCGCAAGTCGCGTGTCCTTTAGCTCGAGAGTCGGGAGCTTCACGTCGGCCCAGGCGGCAGTCGCTAGCAAGGTCAACCAGATGGCAACCCCACGAATAAAGGTCGGCAATGGGGGTTTTCCGGGCATCTCTCGCGACCTCCCTAACTCCGCTTATTCTGCACCCTCCGGGTGCCGAATCACCAACGGCTTTTGTTGGTTCGGCAGCGGCTAACTCTAGCATTTGGGACGCGACGTAAGCCTGGACTCGACCCCGTCCATTGGGCTAAATCGGACCGTGGAGCAGGTTCACGAACGCGTACGTTCTCGCCTACCTCTTCTTCCTGACGTTCATCGGCCCATTTTGGAGCCGCTCTGTTTCACACGGTGATCGTGCGAGACGACATATTCAGCCGTATGGCGCCGTGGAAAGCCCGCCGGGCGCGAGGGAGCGGAACCGCGTCTTCGTCGGACGAAGAATGTTGAGAGTCGGGAACCTTGACGCTTACGTAGCAACCGCTCCCGGCGCCTGCGAGCGAACGCTGGCTGCGGCTTACAATTCGTTGATGAAGATAAAGCTCGGCTGGATAATCAGCGCAATATGCCTTGTTTCCATTGCCTGCATGGTGGTTCCGAGACTCACATTTTGGAGCTCGGCTGCGACCCCTAGCCCTTATGAGCCCGCGCGTGAGAATCAGGCAACCCCGCAAGCAACGGTCGAAGCCATGTTTCAGATGATGTATCCAACGCCCGACCCGAACACTTCGGCGCCCCCCGTCGTCGATAGATTCAACGAGTTTCACCTTTTAGACGGAAAAGGTATGACCGCGGAGGAGCAAACGTTCTCCGAATTGTTCTGGGATACGCGGCGGAGCGGAGTCCTGTGCGCTTACATAACTGACAACATGACGGAATCGCCCGGTGTGACCGACCAGCAAGCGAATGGGAATTCCGCAACCGTGAAGGTTTCGGTATCCGTAAGTCCACCCCACACGACCGAGTCGACCAGCATGATCTATACGTTCGATCTCAAAAAACGCGGCCCGAATTGGTACGTCTACGAACTTAGGGTCCCCAAAGCACCAGATGGTGTCTTCAACCACGTGAAGTCGAATTCCTAAACAGCACATGCCCCTCCGCGCTCTGCTCTTTGGCCGAGCGCAAACCCACAGGGCGAAGGAAACACGAGACTCACCAACCTGTCCTACCGGGCGATTTACGGTTTTGATCGCGACGCCGGCGAATTGTACGGTCAATCGCTTGGCTGGCGGCCCAATGCCGCTGACTTGGAGTATCGTGTTCACATTGAACTAGGTAATCCACCGAACCAAGCTTCCCCTGCCGCCCACAAATCCAAAAGACGGCCCGTACCAAGACTCGGTTTGTCAGATGCTCTCTGGACGATATGCTGCGACTGCATTAGGATCGTGTGCGCGTCGTCTCTCTGCCTGATGTTGCAGACGACTCAAGCCCAGTTGCGGCGAATCGGCTTCCATGAGGAGAAACAGAATGAACAAGACAGTACTGAAGGTTTTAGCTGTAGCCGCGGTTCTCAGCCCGGTGGCGGTTTGGGTGGTTCGTGCTCAGTCCAAACCGACGACCGCCACTTACATCAGCAAGGAAGAGATCGACGCGGTCAGCAAATCTGAGCAGGACAAGTCCACGCAGGACATGAACATCAAAATTATGGATCTCGGCTACGAGCACATGTCGGTCGGCCTCATCCACCGGGCCTCCACTCGCAATAGGCCGGCGAACGCTGGCGGAGGCGGTGGCGGCAACCAACCGCCTGCCGAGGCGTGCGGGCGCCATATGGACACTCTTCCCCCAGGCGGACAACCGGGGGGCTTAACGCATGATTTCCAGACCGAGGGTTATTACATCGTCTCTGGCGGCGGAACGCTGTTCACCGACGGCTACCTCGTCAACGGGCGGCACACCGACATCGAACCCAATGGGTGGAGCTGCGGAGGCACAGCCTACGGCGTCAAAAAGGTCGAAGTGAAGCAGGGCGACGTCGTGATTGTCCCCCCGGGGACGGTGCACGGATGGTCCGATATCCCCGATCACGTAGACTACTTGAGCTTCCGTCCATCGCAGAGCGCGTTGCAGGCTGGCTGGGTGAATCCGCTCATCCAGAGCATGAAGCCGTAAGGCAGCTTAGTCGCAGCACGCCGGTCTTGCTCGCGTCAGGCGGCGCACCACGCCGAGGCTCACTCGCGTGGTGCGCGGTATGGCGAAGTGTGAAAGCATGCTGTTTCATTTCCACGGCTCCGCTTCGCGTTACCGGACCAGAACTCCGATCGGCGAGGCTGCAACTCGAGAAATACTCCGAGATCATGAGAGCCTCTCCCCGCTTACGCTTAGCCTCTTGTTACGTTTGTTTTAGACTCTGCTGACAGCTGCTCCATGGGATGCAGTGCAGAAAATCGCTCGTCCGGTGCGGCATTCACGCGCTTTGCTCTCGGTTCCTTCTTACTGGGTGTGCTCTGGTCCGCGAATGCATCCGCTAATTCGGTTAGGTCTGCTAGCTTTACCCAAAATTCGTCGCCACTGGTTAGTACGCGGACTCTGGCTAACTTCGCTGCTGATTCCAGGACCAAAACGGCGCCCGCTCTCTTATGGTTGTGCGTCGCTTGCTCGATGTTCTTCACGTTGTCCCTCCTTCTCGGCTGGGGTGAAAGAAACCTCAGCGGATGTAATGCAATCGGAGAACTCGCACGCCGAGGAAGGGGAGCTGCCTAGATTGGCCTCTTGCGCGAGAGGTTCATCTTATTCGCAAGAGACCGACGCCTAGAAGGCGAGGGAGGGTTGTGAATCGACGCCTGAGCGTAGCGCAACTTACGCCCAACAGCAATGTTGGATCGGCCCGGCCGGAGAAAAACCCGGGCTGGGACGCAACTCCGGTGCCCAAGGCTTTCGAGATACGACGTTAGATCCATTCCACTCGGACGCTTAGTCTCATAAGCGGACAAATACCGGATCGCTACGGTTCGGAAGGCAATCGTTGCGAGGAGGGGAAATTTGGGTTGATAATCACCCAGCTG
>Ga0207034_1110_pt1 | contig 14067 bp, 10 predicted proteins | sample Alteio_BWMinCont_36_FD_153269 | JGI IMG/M metagenome (GOLD analysis project Ga0207034, IMG submission 153269) | Enriched cells from forest soil in Barre Woods Harvard Forest LTER site, Petersham, Massachusetts, United States -... | ecosystem: Environmental > Terrestrial > Soil > Temperate forest >...
GGTAAAGTACTACCTGCTGTTACCGCAGGTACAGTAATATCGATACCACTTGGAGCGCACACAGCAGCAGGGGTTGTTATAACTAATACCGGAGTTGGATTTACAACTCCTAGAATGCTTGAGGTCCCCACACAATTAGACACTGTAACTGTTACCGTATATAGGCCACTATCGGCTGATGTTGCAGGTGAAATGGTTTGTGTTGCACCATTCGCTGTATAACCTCCGGGTCCTGTCCATGCGTAAGTAGCTCCAGCTGTTAATGTAGAAGCCAGGGTTAAACTTCCACCAGCACAAACAATTCCTCCGGTACTTGCAGTAGGAATTGGCGCTGCAGGATCAGTTAATGTTGCAGAACCTGCATTAGATACGCAACCTGCCGGAGGTACTGCAATAATATTGGTATAACTGCCTGCAGGTAAACCTGTAACTGTTACCGTGCCACCCGCATTAGCAGTAAGTGTTTGTGGCGCCTGAGCAACACCTCCCGCATCAAAATTGATCGTATATACAGTGCCGGGGATAAGTCCGTTTACGGTAAATGAACCTGTGCTTGATAAACAAGCCGTAGGATCTGATTCTGTGATAGTAATGATCGGTGAGATATTTACTGTTACCGTTACTGGAGTTATTGTAATACAGTTAGAGGTCGAAGTTGATTTGATATAATAAGTGCCGCTTGTTGCTACAGCTGTAGGGTTAAGTAAAGGAATTGTTGTTGAGGGATCTGAAAAATAGGTAATTGTAGTTCCGGCTGTACTACCTGCTGTTACTGCCGGAGCTGTAATATCTACTGTGCCGGGAGAGCATACGGCGGCAGGATTGGTAATCAATAATAAAGGCAAAGGAGTTACCGAAATGGTATCATTTGCTGTTGACGGTGTTGCTGAACATGCGCTATTTAATATGGACCACGTAAAAATATAAGTTCCGATACCTGCAGAAAAAAAAGTTCCTGTAGGATTTGTAATATCGCCAGGGTTGTGTAGGTCGCTTAAATTGGCCAGGCCTCCTGCAGCGCTCCATTGACCAGTACCAACTGTAGGAGCATTACCGGCAAGTGTGATGATCCCTGATCCACAAATGCTTTGATTATGTGCAGTAGCAGGTGTTGGGGGGGCTGTCAATACAAGATCCCCCAATTCGGACGGTGTATTATATAATGCTTGCCCGGTTGTTCCATGCCATGCCACCTGCGCATCTCTATAATCACCACCGCTTTCAAATCCGATAACACCTATGTGTGCGTTAGCTGGACTCTGGGCATATAAATTTACGAGATCTGTAGAATCCTGTGTCATTTTAGTAAGGATATTAGGCAGGTGGTCATTGTCATCAACTGCTATATCAAAACTAACCTGACTATTCATTGTTCCCGGAGCAGAAAAAGAAGATAAAGGTATTGCTATGGCCATATTGTAACCAACACCGGTAGTTATATGTGTTTGGGTAACACCTACGGTTGAAGTTCCGGCACCGCTGGTACCTCCTCTAAATATGCCATTACTAAAACCATATTGAACATCATCGACACCATATGGGGCACCTCCGTGATTATTATTTCCCGATAGATATACTTCTACTGCATCATAATTATAAAAATATTGATCATTAGGAATAGGATCAAAGTTTACAGTGGCATCAGTTACTTGTACTAAAATATAAAGAGTTGTATTGGTCCATTGAGCCTGCCATGTAGCCGAGAAACCAGGCTCTCTTGAAGTGTTGGTTGCTAACTGTGGAAATCCATCATTAGTACCCAAAGTACTAGATAAAGGTTGATTTCCACTATTATTAGAAACAGTATTATTGGGGTTTGCTCCAATAATATTAACTGGCGCACTGGCCCATGTTGCATCCGCGGCTCCTGTCATTGTTGGCGGTGCAGCTACTTGGGATGCTGTACCTAAACCACATTGAGCAGCAGCTATGTTAACGGTGGATACTACTATTAAAAACAATAGTGCGCAGTATTTAGCAAGTGAAGTAAGATCTAAGAAAGAGTTACTTCTGGGAGAAGAGTTTTTCATATAGAATTTTGTAATAAGCAATAGTGTTTTTATAATATTTCGACGTTATTATACTAACTAGCAATCATTTATAATTTAGCTCCAACATGAAAACAGAAAAACTTGTATTCATCATAACACAAACAGATGCTTTGATGAATGTTACGTTTTTCTGGGATTATTTTAGGCATGTCTTTCTATTGAAACAAAATCTTAAAAGGACGATTTTACGACAAACACAATCATTGTAGTAAATAAAAAAGCAGAGAATTTATACGCGTATGATTTGATCAGCAGACATTTACTACATGTAATTTATCCCCTCTCTTTAGTAACGTAATTATTTATAAAATATTTTATCAATGTTTAAACATTAAAGGGTACACTGGCTGAATTTTGATAGCTATGATCCTTACTATACATGGCTTATAAACAGTTGTTGATATTTTTCCTGGCATGTGTGTCAGGAATTCCCCATGTTATTTTACATAAGTAGAAATAAAACTACAGATAGGAAATGTTTATATCTGTTGCATCAAAGCCAATACAATGGGAATAGATTTTATCATCTCACGATAGAAATAGCTCCCGTAATTGGTTTGGGATCCGGCGTTATTTTAGTGATATAGAAATGACTTCCCATTGCGTTTTCTGTAGATATTGCTACAAAATAATACCTGACAGAATCTAATGGAGGGTTTGTACTTGATGGAAGAGCATTTTATAGCAAACAAAATTGTTATTAACGAAAATAAAGCGCGCAAATTACTGTCTTGAGACTTGATTATCAATATTGCACCTAACCTTACATATAACTTCAATATTTTTCCCCACAAATGTTAGCAATTCTTTCTTGTCTTTATTCCTGTAATTACTAATTTGCCAATTGCTAACACTTGAGATGATGAAATACCAATTAGGGCAAACAGTTATTCTTTTAGACCTTGAATACAAACAGGCGGGTACAGCGGTAATACGCAAGTATAATGAATGGTCTAACCAATACGTGGTAGACTATATCTATCCCAACGGTGAAAAGGCAGATCAGATCACTATCCCGGAAGAAAGATTAATTCTTGCACCGGATGCGTTAAAAGTCGCCTGAGAAATATTTTCCACAATAAATTATTGCTGAAAAAATAAAACTGTAACTTTTTTTATTGTCGTAATAGAATTGTTTCTATATTTGGCACGCAAAAACGATTTGCTTAACACACTTCTCATCTACTATTAATTCGATTCTAATTAATAATGATGAATATTCGAAACTCCTTATAATAATCTCCACTAACAAACAACAGCTGAATGCTATAATGCTATTATAGTATATTAAACAGTATTTTATTGCTAATTAAATAATTGATTGCTATTATGAAACAGAAATTTACACAACTGTCATGTACAAATTCGATTGCGTTTAAAAAATTACATTCTTTCTTCTTTCTACTGGTCTTGTTATTTGCCGGAACAATTGTAAATGCCCAATCGCCTGTGGGCGACGTTGTAGGGAAGGTAACCGTAGGCTATCAGGGATGGTTTGCAGCACCGAATGATGGATCTCCATATAATGCCTGGTGGCATTGGACTGCTCAGGCCGGGGCACCTTCGCCAACTAACACTGGTATAAAAGCATGGCCGGATGAGCGCGAGTTTACCACTACTTTTCCAACGGCTTATTCGCCTTTAGGTAATGGCCAACCTGCTAATTTATTTTCGTCATATACAGATCAAACGGTCAATACACAGTTTTTATGGATGCAGCAAAACGGTATTGATTGCGCGGCATTGCAACGTTTTGATCCAAACGGAGGAGAAGGACCAATCCGTGATGCGATGGCAGCTAAAGTAAATATTGCGGCACAAGCTCATGGCATTAAGTTTTATATTATGTATGATGTAAGTGGCTGGACAAATATGTCAACAGAAATGCCGGCGGACTGGACAGCTAAAATGTCCGCGTATACAGCATCTCCCGCTTATGCAAAGCAAAATGGCAAGCCTGTAGTTTGTATTTGGGGGCTTGGTCTTGATGATGCCAATCATCCTTTTACAAATGCACAGTGCGTTACTGTGATTAACTGGTTCAAGAGCCAGGGTTGTTATGTGATCGGTGGTGTTCGTGGAGAATGGCGCACAACTACTGATGGTTTTACAGATACTTATAATGCATTCAACATGATATCTCCGTGGGAGATAGGAAAAATAGGAAGTATTGCCGATGAAGATAATTATTACAATAACGTGAATACACCTGATGAGGCATATTGCATCGCACATGGTATCGATTATCAACCCTGCGTTTTACCGGGTGATGTATCAGTGCATCAACGTGTGCATGGAAATTTTATGTGGGAACAGTTTTACAATATGAAAAAATTAGGCGCACAAGGTCTTTATATATCCATGTATGATGAGTTCAATGAAGGGAATCAAATTTCTAAAACTGCAGAGAATCAAACACAAATCCCAGCAGGTTCTGGTTATCTTGGTCTAGATGAAGATGGGACAGCAGTTTCATCCGATTATTATTTACGGTTAACAAATGATGGCGGTAAAATGTTTAAAGGGCAAACAGCTTTAACAGCAACGCGCCCGACTCCATATTTTGTAACCGTAGCACCGGGTATTACTAATCTTGCAACAGATACTGCTATAGCAGGTACATATTTAACGTATAATATAGCTGCTTCGGGCGCTCCTACAAGTTTTAATGCAACAGGCTTACCCGCAGGCTTATCTGTTAATACATCAACAGGTGCAATAAGCGGTATACCAACAACAGCAGGTAGCTATACTGTTACTGTAAGTGCAACTAATGCAACGGGGACAGGTACAATGCCGATAACTTTTGTTGTTACAGCACCGGCTCCTGAATCTGCTTATGGTGGTACTCCATGGCCAGTTCCAGGAACAATACAGGCGGAGAATTATGATATAGGTGGACAAGGCGTAGCTTACAGTGATTCAGATCCGGCAAATACCGGAGGACAATACAGAACCGATGGAGTAGATATTGAAAATTGCTCAGATGCGGGCGGCGGATATGATATTGGATTTACTAACGCAGGCGAATGGTTGAAATATACAGTGAATGTCGCATCAACAGGAACTTATACGTTCCAGGCAAGATTAGCTACAACCGGTACAGGGAATACTTTTCATGTAGAAGTTGATGGACTTAATATTTCAGGAAGCATAACAGTTCCGACTAGCGGTGGCTGGCAAACATGGGAAACGGTCAGCTTTACAACACCAACTATCACAAGTGGACAACACGTAATTCGTTTTTATGAAGAAACGGGCGGCTATAACATCAACTATTTTAATTTAATAGCTATTGCTTCTGCTCCGGTAATATCCAGCGCAGCAACTGCTACAGCAACAACCGGCACAGCATTTAATTACACCATTGCTGCATCTAACTCGCCTGCAAGTTTTGGCGCATCACCATTACCTGTGGGTTTATCTATCAATACATCAACAGGCTTAATTAGTGGCACACCTGCAACTGCGGGTACATATCCTGTAACACTTACTGCAACAAATGCAGCCGGTACAGGAAATAAAACATTAACCATTACCGTTAGTCCTGCTGTAGTAGCACCTGTGATATCAAGTGCGTCGACAGCAGCAGGTACAGTAGGCACTGCATTTAGTTATACTATTACAGCATCTAACACACCAACAAGTTATGCTGCAACAGGATTACCTGCAGGTGTAACAGTTAACACCGCAACGGGTGTAGTTAGTGGTACACCAACTGCATCAGGAACTTTTACAGCAACCGTTAGCGCGACCAATGCGGGTGGTACAGGAAATAAAATCGTAACCATTACCGTTAGTCCGGCTGTGGCAGTACCTGTAGTATCAAGTGCAGCAACAGCTACCGGAACAGTAGGTACTGCATTTAGTTATACTATTACTGCATCTAATACACCAACAAGTTACAATGCAACAGGTTTGCCTACGGGATTATCAGTAAATACTTCAACAGGTTTAATAAGCGGTACGCCAACAACGGCTGGAACATTTACAATAACAGTTAGTGCAACCAATGCTGGTGGTACAGGAAATCAAGCTGTAACAGCTACGATCAATCCTGCTACTGTAACTGAATCTCCTTATGGTGGTACAGCTGCAACAATTCCGGGAACAATACAAGCAGAAAATTATGACCTTGGTGGACAAGGAGTTGCATATAATGATACTGATCCTGCCAATGATGGTGGTCAATACAGAACTGACGGTGTAGATGTAGAAACAACGGGTGATACAGGCGGCGGCTATGATGTAGGATACACGGCAACAGGTGAATGGATGAAGTATACGGTAAATGTTACAACTACGGGAGTATATACGCTTCAGGTTAGAGTAGCATCAATAAGTACGGGTAATACGTTACATGTAGAAGTAGATGGTGTAAATATTTCGGGAAGTATAACTGTTCCTAATACCGGCGCTTGGCAAACATACCAAACAGTTAGTGTTACAACACCGAGTATAACAAGCGGTCAGCATATAGTTCGTATTTATGAAGAGACTGGCGGATTCAACATTAATTATATTGCTTTTGTTGCAATACCTGCACCTGTGATATCAAGTGCAGCAACGGCAACAGCAACGGTAGGTACAGCATTTAGCTATGCTATTACGGCATCCAATACTCCTACAAGTTATGCTGCTGCAAATTTACCTGCAGGATTATCGGTTAATACAACAACGGGAGTAGTAAGTGGTACGCCAACAACAGCAGGAACATTTACGGCAACAATTAGTGCAACCAATGCAGGTGGTACGGGAAATCAAACAGTAACCATTACCGTTAGTACAGCTACATCAACAGAGTCACCTTATGGTGGTACAGCAGCAACAATTCCAGGAACAATACAAGCAGAAAATTACGATCTGGGAGGACAAGGAGTTGCTTACAATGATAATGATGCGGTTAATAGCGGAGGCCAATACAGAACAAGTGATGGGGTAGATATTGAAACAACGGGAGACACCGGTGGAGGATATGACGTGGGCTGGACAAATGCCGGAGAATGGATGAAGTATACAGTAAACGTTACAACAACAGGAGCGTATACATTAGTGGCAAGAGTAGCATCACCGGGTACGGGCAATAGTTTGCATGTGGAAATAGATGGTGTAAATATTTCGGGAAGTATGGTTATTCCTAATACAGGTAACTGGCAAGTATATCAAAATGTAAGTGTTGTAACACCGAGCATTACAAGCGGTCAGCATATTGTTCGTATCTATGAAGAGACTGGCGGATTCAATATTAACTATATTAGTTTTGCTTTGAATGTGCCTGTATTGGCTCCAGTGGTATCAAGCACAACAACAGCAACCGGTACAACAGGTACTGCATTCAGTTACACGATAACAGCATCTAACACACCAACAAGTTATAGCGCAACTGGTCTGCCGTCAGGTTTATCAGTAAACACTTCAACAGGTTTAATTAGTGGTACACCAACAACTGCGGGAACATTTACAACTACTGTAAATGCAATTAATAGCGGTGGTACAGGAAGCGAAGCTGTAACGATCACGATCGCACAGGGTGCAGATCCTGCAGGTGTGGTTACTTGTTTCAAAGCTCCGGGCGCAATAACCGTAGATGGTAATCTATCAGAAACGGGTTGGAACCTTAATAAATCAGTTTCTATAACAACTATTGGTGCGCCAAATAATACAACAACATTCGGCGTGCTATGGGACAATACAAATCTATATATCGGAGCAAAAGTTTTAGATGCGAATTTATTCAGCACAAATTCAACTGTAGCAAACTACTGGAACAATGATGCGGTAGAAATATTTATTGATGCTAACAATAATAAATTATCTACTTATGATGGTTTAGATAATCAGATCATTGAATCTTATAATCAGAGTGGCGTATTTACCAAACTTGCAATAAATGGTTTACAACATGCATGGGCACCGATCACAGGAGGTTATACAGTTGAGATAGCAATACCATGGTCGCAGTTAGGTATTACAGCTCCTGCGGCAGGAACAAGTATTGGTTTTGATCTGGGTAACGATGATGATGATAACGGATCGGGAAGAGCGAACCAATCTGTATGGAACGGTACTATCAATGATTATCAAAATACTTCAGCATTTGGAACACTAACTTTAAGTGCAACTACATCAAGCATTACAAATGGCAGACCTGATTATGAAGAAAGTGATCCTGCTGCCATAGAAACAAAAACAGCAGATGTAATGTTAATGCCAAATCCAGTTCCTGCGCAAGAAGGTCTTACAATAGTAACACCAGGCTGGCAAGGACAAGTTGACTTACAAGTAGTAAGTTTTGAAGGGGTTGTATTAGAAAGAGGAATAGCAACCATAGCTGGCGATAGAATAACATTAGGCACAGCCAATTTAGCTGCAGGTGCTTATATTATTCAATTAAGAAATGGTACTAATAATGTTACAAAGAAATTTATTGTGCAATAATAAATAGGTTTCAATCCATACTCTATAATAAAAAGGGTTCCGAATTATCGGAACCCTTTTTTGTATTTTAGCGTGGCTTAATTGTAAGATCTAAAGCAGATAGTTTGCAAAAGAGATCACTTCCTGTTAAAAAGAAAAAATGACGTAGAAATATTATCTCTTTTTTTGAGTATTATAATACACATTTCTATTCTTCATCATCAATTAATTCTTCAGTAGAACTAAAAGCACCGCCTGATCCATCTGATTCCTGCTCATCTATTTTTTCTTCTTGTTCTGCTTTTGAATTGACAATACGCTCTATAGCAGGCGAATGCAGGAGTCTTGTAAAATTCTGATCGGTATGTTCATCATTACTCGCCTGTATTTGATCTTTAGTTCCTGTCAGATTGGTACGTCTTGATTCAAAGTATTTGCTAAATCTGTTTCTCATATTTTTTCTTTTTAGATGTACGTAATAGAAGATATATAGAATATTGTACCAATTGTTAAAGTATTAAATAGCTTGATTTCTGGCAATGATTTTGATTCATATTTAATAATGAAAACAATTAATTATGGAAACGAAAATGATAGCAGCCAATAGTGAAGAAACGGTTTGGAAAAGAATAACAGCCGATCTTGAAAGAAATGACCCGCCATTACAATATCATGTTTTAATATATCATGACGTTAAGAAGGTGCAGCTGGATATTGATGTAGATCCGGGAGGTGGTTTTGAAAGTGGTTTCGAATCAACAACGTTAACTGCAGTTGTTCCTCATCTCCATGGATTTAAATTTTCCATTCATCATGAAGATCTGATTGATAAGGTGGGGAAGTTGTTTGGTATGCAGGATATAATTATAGGCTATCCTGAATTTGATAATAAACTGATCATTAAAACTAATGATGGAGATAAGGTTAGAGATATTTTTTCAGATGAGGGGATAAGACAGATGTTTCAATCTTTAAGAGGGTTCTCATTACATACAGGAAGCAGAAATATAGGCGACACGGATAATAAAGAGGATTTTGTAGAATTAATGATCGATAGAGGTGTACTTGACTTGGAGGAGTTGAGAAGGATATATACTGCATTTGTTAGCATGCTTATCGCAATAGATACAGTAATGAAAAATGATATTATTTATTAAGGATATTGTAGTATGATAGCTTTTTAAAATTGATTAAATAAAAGATGTATGAAGGTCGACAGATAAAATTATTTGCCGGCCTTTTTTTTATCTATTATTATATTTTTCTTAACCACGTTCCAGTATTCTTTGCCGTAGCTAACCAGTATTTCTTCTCCGGCAGGAATATCTTCAATAGATTCAATAAATACCTGTAAACCTTTGGTGCTGTATTTTGAATTATTGCGGATGCCTTTTATTTTTGATAATCCAAAAGCATCATTAGCATAGCGGGCTAAAATTTTTTTGCTGTTACCTGCATCAATAACGTGATTACGGTTTACATAATATATGTAGCCGTTATCGAAGTTATCTTCTACATCTTTCCATTTACATATTTCGCCCTGGTATTCTACTATAAGTGTTTTTTTAGGAATGAAAACTTTGGTGAATAATCCTTTTCCTGAATTAGGAAGTGAAGATGTTTTTACAGTTAGATCTTTCTCAAGTAATGCCATGATGAATATAATATGAGTGTGTAAAGTTAGGGATTATGCCTTTAGTGGCAGACGCTATTTAAAAATAAGGCAAAAGCTTAGTAGTTCTTATAAGATCCCATCATTATTGCAATGTACTTTATAGTAAGCTTTGTTGTTTTGGAAGAGGTATTGGTATGTCATACTTCGCCCCATAGATAGAAGATGCGGAGGGGAAATTTAACAGCTTCAAACAGATGTTTGATTTTCTGTTACAGCTTTAGTGATGATCTGTTCAAGTTCAGTTAGTTCAAAGGGTTTTTGTAACATGTAATCTGCGCCTGCCTCTCTAGCCAATTGTTCTACATGGCTATTCGCACTAAAAAATATTACAGGTATATGCTGCATATCCGGAGTGTTTTTTATTAATTGCACGCTTTTAACACCACCAATGTCCGGAAGCCAGTTATCCATTAAAATTACATGTGGATCATATCCTTCAATATCCTTAATTACATCTCTGCAATTATTTTTGCAAAGAACTTCAAAACCTCGCATGCGCAAAATAGTAGAACAGACTTCTAATATATCAACATCATCATCGTATATAATTATCCTGTTGTTCATGTGTCAATAAAGTTAATGCAAAAAAACATGTTAATGATTAAGATGTTGTATGATTTATTAATTGAGATGATGAACAAAGCTTGGTCTTGTTCGATGATCACCTTCGGCAATTTCCTGTAAAAGCTTTGCATTAAATGCGGGCAGATCTCTTGGGCCACGACTTGTAATGATATCTTCGTCAACAACAACTTCTTTATCTATCCAATTAGCACCTGCATTTTGCAGGTCGGTTTTTAGTGATGGAGAAGAAGTTGTTTCTTTTCCGTTGATCATTAATGTTTCAATTAACAATTGAGGGCCATGGCCAATTGCTGCAACTGTTTTGCCTGCTTCAATAAATTCTTGCACAAATGAAGCGTATTCATTTTGCAACCTCATTTTATCGGTATTAATTACTCCTCCCGGAATTATGAGTGCATCGTACTCTTCGCTAATTGCTTTCTTTAAATTAACATCTACAGGCAACTCGATTGACCAATCGTCGTGGTTCCATGCTTTTACTTTTTCTTCCTGCATAGAAATTATATGTACTGTTGTTCCGGCATCTTCTAATGCCTTTTTTGGGCTTGTTAATTCTATTTCTTCAAAACCGTTCTCAGTAAGAATGGCTACTTTCTTATTCTTCAAAGTATACATGATGTAATTATTTATAATTATTACAAGATCAAATCTTATTTCAACTTTTTAAATACGGTAACTCCCAATAGAAAACTAATGACTACGAGAACTACAAATACAAAGAAGATTGTTTTAGCTATCGCGGCAGCACCCGCTTCAATACCTGTAAATCCAAATATTCCTGCTATAATAGCAATTACAAAAAATATCACTGTCCATTTTAACATATAGATTCCTTTTAGTTATTTATTGTACTGCAAAATTGCTACCAATAATTTTATGTGTCCAAATCAGGTCGGGTATTAGTATTTATGAAAAAAATACCCGCTTTATGTAAAAACTGAGGAGGTTTCTCCTCATAATAGACCATTTTACTAAACAATAACCATAAGCGGGATTTATGGTATTGTTTTTGAAAACACTATAATGATCTAAATTAATTACCTGGTTTACAATTTATAAATTTCAATTATGAAGATTCTTATTTTAGATGACGACAATGACCTTTGTACGTTATTAAAGATGTTTTTTGAAAAGAAAGGGCACGCTGTTTTAATGGCCAATACTTTAATTGATGGGTTAAATATCATTGATGAGCATGAGCCTTTAATTGTATTTATAGATAATATGCTACCTGATGGAGAAGGCTGGAAAGCGGCAAAGGCAATTAAATACAGACACCCATCAATGAGGATAAACTTAATGTCGGGCAAAGACAAAAGTTTCAATACTGCATTTGAAGAAGATGATTTTATTTGGGAAAAGCCGATTACTACAACTCAGTTAGAAACTTATCTTCAGTTTATTAAGAAATAACATTGGATGAATATGGGTATATAAAAAAGCGAACTTTTTAAGGTTCGCTTTTTTGTTTTATTTGAAGTGCAACTTATTGCGGCTCTTCATAATTTTTTATCTTATTGTACAGTGTCTTACGGTCTATTTTTAATAATTCTGCCGCCTTTGTTTTGTTGAAATTCACTTCTTTTAAAACACTCATAATAGCCTCGTATTCTGCTTTTGATGCGGTGTCTTTTAAATCTACTTTTGTTTCTTTTGCAGGTGCTGCATTTGAATTTTCTGAGGATCTGGATTGAGATGATTCGCCAATTATTGCATTAGTGATTTCCCATGGCAACGTGCTTACAGAAATTTTACCTTCGTTCGTGAGTAATACAGAACGTCTTACAACATTTCTGAATTCACGCAAATTACCGGGCCACGAATAGTTAATAAACATATCCATTATCTCCTCTTCAAAACCATCCAAGTTTTTATTTAATTCGCGCTGGGTCTTACTTAGAAAGAATTCGGCAAAAAGAGGAATATCATTTTTTCTCTGCCTTAACGGTGGAAGGTTAATGGAGAATTCGTTAAACCGGTGATATAGATCTTCCCTGAACTTTCCTTTCCGGTATGCATCCTGTAAGTTTTCATTAGAAGCTACAATTATTCTTACATCAACATCCATTTCTTTTGTTCCGCCAACGCGTTTAAATTTCCTTTCTTGTATAACGCGTAATAAAGAGGCTTGTATTTCAGCAGAAAGGTTAGCTACTTCATCTAGAAATAAAGTACCTCCATTTGCTAATTCAAAGTGCCCTTCTTTATCTGTTAAAGCGCCAGTGAAAGAGCCTTTCATGTGTCCGAATAATTCACTGCCGGCTAATTCTTTAGACAGAGTTCCACAGTCCATTGCAATAAATGGCTTATTACTTCTCCTGCTTTTTTCATGTATCGTTTTTGCAATAACCTCTTTACCGGTACCACTTTCACCATATAAAATAATGCTGAAATTAGTTGGTGCCACAATATCTATTTGTTTGTATAATTCTTTGGTAGCACCTGAAGTACCTACAAGAAATTCGCTGTTATTGTTATTCGAAGCTTTTTGCTCTTTTGTTTGCGATGATGTATGTGTTGTTTGTTCAGTTCTCGGATTGTCAGAAGGTACTGAGCCTGTAGCTTGTTGATGAAGGGCCTTGCTTAAAACATTTAATACCTCATCAGGAATTAGTGGTTTAGTGATATAATCGTATGCACCCAGTTTAATAACATCAACGGCAGTTTTAATATCCGAATAACCTGTAATGATCAGAACAATTGTTTGAGGATCAAGTGCCTTTATTTCCAACAATATGTCTTTACCATCTTTTTTATCTCCCAGGCGGTAATCGCATAATACAGCATCGAATTTTTGTTCTTTGAATTTCTCAATGCCCTTGGCGCCTGAATGTGCTGTATCTACTTCATATCCATTCTTAGTAAGAAAACGATTCAATAATACACACATATCGGCATCATCGTCAATTACTAATATTCTCTTCTTCATATGCTGTTTTGTTTTACTAAAGGTACAACTTAGTTTTTACCCTTAAATTATAGTACCCATAAGGCAGATTGCAGTATGGGGTTTTAATGATCTTAATATATATTTATTGCTGTATCTACCATTAAGGTGTTAAATTGGGTAATATTCTATACAGTAATGAAATACCTTGCCAAAATACAATCGTATTAATTTGACTGCTAAAATATTTATTTTTTTATAAATATTTTAAAAAAATGTAGTAGAATATGCGCAAAATGGGTAATATCGTACTCAATTAACATTATAGTTAAAATAAAAAAAACATATAAACTTCAATGAGATTTGCTTTATTACAAATAGTAAGGCGGTTTTAATAATTGGTAGTAAAATTGTGATAAGAATTGTGAACTAGTATAAATACTCTAATAATA
>Ga0207034_1111_pt1 | contig 13990 bp, 14 predicted proteins | sample Alteio_BWMinCont_36_FD_153269 | JGI IMG/M metagenome (GOLD analysis project Ga0207034, IMG submission 153269) | Enriched cells from forest soil in Barre Woods Harvard Forest LTER site, Petersham, Massachusetts, United States -... | ecosystem: Environmental > Terrestrial > Soil > Temperate forest >...
AGATCACCCGCGATCTTTTCGAAATCTTCCATCTGGACCTTCCTGTTGATCTCCTCAAAATCCACACTGATGGGATACGGCCTGATCAGGGTCTCATGCTCTTTCCGGATAACGGAAAAACGTTCCCTGTCGATCTTGCTTTCCAATTGCCTGTCCACCACCTCAAGAAAATTATTGCAATGATAGTGGGTATGAAAACCGATCATGTCATTGGCCAACATCCCTTCCAGGATCTCGCCTTTCTGCGGGCATATACGAAAGGCTTCATAGCTGGGCCACGGTATATGCCAAAAATGAGCGATGATCAATTGATTGGACGCGGCCATATCTTTTAACAATTTAGGCAGCAGGCAAAAATGATAATCCTGGATCCAGATGAATGCCTTCGCGTCCCCGATCTCTTCCATAACAGCCTTGGCAAATTTCTGATTGACATTGATGTAATGCTGCCAATCTTCCTGCTTAAAAACAGGACGCTGAAAAGCCATATGGCAAAGCGGCCAAAGGGCATCATTGGAATATCCGTAGTAGTATCCCTCTTCTTCCGGCTTCGTGAGCCATACCCGTTTAAGGGTATAGGCAGGGTCATCCACCGGCACTTCGATCTTATTGAAACGGTCCGTGACCCGATGGTCTGCCTCACCGCTGCTGGCAGCTATCCATAAGCCATGGCAAGCCTGCATCACAGGATCAAGCGCGGTAATGACCCCGCCCGATGGCCTCTGGCATTCGATCTTACCTTTTTTATAGACGTGTTCATACGGCTGGCGATTGGAAACCACGACAAAACGATAATCACCCAGCTTTTCCTGAACAAATCCTTGCAGATCTCCTTTAACCAGCATCATATCCTCCTCAAATGGCATCCATGATCATCCATATCCCTTAACATCAAATATTGGACCAAAATACCGATCACTACGCAGCCGATGAACAAAAACTCGCGAACCCCTTCTGTCACGTGAAAAATATTAACTATCAATGTCGCTCCCAGTAACGAAGAAATAGTGATCAATGTCCAATCAAAAAATATGACCATCAGGCACATCCCCACTATGCCTCCGACCACAAAGATCAACCATGAATATGTCTCTTGTCCAGCCATGGGGGGAAATACGCTCATCAATAAATACCCCCCTCCTAAAAACCCTACGCCGAATACAACCATGCACCATTCAAAACTTATAGCCAGTAAAGCTCCCAAGAGGCCTAAAGCAACGGCTATCAGTAATGTCATCCATTCATTTGAATATCCCAATGATGCAGCGAATTGCACGCCGATCAAAAAACCAACGATCCCCACGCAGATCCAGAAAAGATTCCTGCCTGCCAACACCAGCAAAAAACCGAATATCAGATCAAAGATCACCATAACCGATCCCTTACCCATATTGCCCCGCCAGGATACAGCGGGGCAATATTAGGGTTTTCCTAGAGAAAACTCTGTATCTTCTTAAGTACTACGCTTGAAGCTTCCTTGTCCGGCTTGACCCCTCCTACCCGGACTTCCACCTTGGTGGAATTATCGGACACTCTATCAATATCAATCCACATTTCTTTACCATCACTATAAGAACCTTTGATCTGCGTTACGTTCTGGTCGTGCGTTTCTTTGACCACCGGCAAATTAAGCGACTGTAACGCCGACTTGGTTGCGTCTATGGTCGCTTGGTACGAAGAATGGAATTCCTGGGTCAATTTTCCAGAAAGCCAAACCGCAGTCCCGGCTCCTCCTACCGCCACTCCTGCCACCAAAGCCAAACAACCGCACAAATTCAACATCAACATCCCTGATAGGACCAAAGGCATTGTCTTTTTGAACATATCCCATCTCCTTCTTTAAAGTTCCATAATTCTTACTTTGATTAGGTTGGGCCAACGCCCTTACCGGATATCGCTGTTTTCCCGCCAAGAAAATAGCGAAACTCCTTTAAATTTACTCACTTAAGTATAAAATTCTGAAGATTAAAAAGAGATGAATTGAAAATTAATTTTGGATCGGAAGGATGACCCGGAAGGTGCTGCCTTGCCCTAGATGACTCTCGACCTGGATCTCTCCCTGGTGAAGCTTGGCGATCGTATAGGCAATATGCAATCCCAGACCGCTGCCCGGGGTGTTTTTGTCCGCACGGTAAAATTCTTCAAAGATCTTATTTAAATTCTCAGGTGAAATACCCGGCCCTGTGTCGCTAATGGAGGTTATGACCTCATCATGGCCGCGCTCAATGCGCATATCGATACAACCGCCTTCAGGCGTAAATTTGATGGCATTGCTGATTATATTAAAAAATAACCGGCGCAAATGAAGCCTGTCGCCCCTGATCATCAATGTCCGGCCCTGAAAATTTGTCCTGATCCCCAGCCCCTTGTCGGCGGCTGACAAACGGTTTTGATCGACGATCTCGCTAAAAAATTCAATAAAATCAAATTGTTCGAATTTAAAAACTTCCTGCTGATACCCCAATTTGGTCAACAGTAACAGATCATCAACGGTCTTAAGCATGCGTTGGGATTCTTCCATAACGATCCTTAAAGCCTGCTGGTATTCCTCCTTGGAGCGCTCTTTGCGCAGCAAAAGGTTCGCTTCCCCTTGAATGATCGTCAAAGGGGTCTTTAATTCATGGGCCGCGTGGTAGCTGAATTGTTCGATATGTTTAAAAGACCTTTCCAGACGGGCGATCATTTCATTAAAAGACCGGATCAAAGATTCCATTTCCCTATCGAAGTGTTTGGTCTTGATCCTGGCACTTAAATCCTGCTGCGTTATCCGGTTGGCCATATCCGTAATTTCATATACCGGACCTAAGATCCTGTTGGCCAATACTCTTCCCACAAAACTCGTCAAAAGCAGGATCAAAGGGACACTGATAGCGATTGAATACAGCCAATTACGCAATTGCTGCATGAAGGGGTCTTGGGCAACACCCACCTGTATCAAATATTGACCGACAGCCCTGTCTGTAAACGGATAATTGATCACCCGGATATTCTTACGGCCCACATTCAAAGTCCGGAACGCAACTCCGCCCCGTTTAGGAAATTGTATGTCCTCTAAAAGAATAGCCCGCAAACCTTTGTCCAAATTAGGAGAACTAAAGACTTCATCCGCGCCTTTACTGACAAAATTGATATAATCCCTGTTTAAATTAAGGGATTGCGCCTGCTTGGACCATTGCTGAGAGATTTTCCAGGTCTTATATTGAAGAAAATTCTCAGTCTTCATGACCATGGTTTTTCCAACAGCTTGTGCCAGGACATCATGATTGTTCCCTAAAACATTCAGATAAGACCTGATGGTCCCATCAACAGCTTGGGCTTTGACTTTAAGCTGCTGGTCGATCTGCTGTAAAAAAGCATTGGAAATAAGGTACAAGACACCACTAAAGACAATAAGGATCAGACCCAAAATGGCCGTATAAAGGATGCTGATCTCAAATTTTATGGAACTAGGTTTCATGAAGAATTCTTCAGCATATATCCTGATCCGCGCAAGGTATGGATCAGTTTTTTCTTGAACCCATCATCAACCTTATTGCGCAGATTACGGATATGGACGTCGATGACATTGGTCATGCTGTCAAATTGCTCATTCCACACATGTTCGGAAAGCATGGACCGGCTGATCACCTGGCCGGCGTTGATCATAAGATATTCCAACAGCGCGAATTCTTTGGCCGTTAAAACCATCATTTTGCCTGTCCTTTTGACTTCATGATTAAGCTGGTTCAATTCCAGGTCAGCCACTTTTAAAACGGAAGTCTTGTTGGCGGTCGGGCGCCTCAATAAAACCTTGACCCTGGCGAGTAATTCTTCAAAAGAAAAAGGCTTGGTCAAATAATCATCCGCGCCGGCGTTAAGCCCTGTGACCTTGTCCTTGACAGCAGCCCTGGCGGTCAGCATCAGGATAGGGGTATTGATCTTCTTGGAACGCAGCTGACGGCACATGTCTATACCTTCGCATTTAGGGAGCATGATATCAAAGATCATCAGATCATAGGAGTTGATCTCCGCCAGGTATAGGCCCTGTTCTCCATCATAGGCAATGTCTACGGCATAATGCTCCTCTTTAAGCCCCCGGGCTATGAAGTCAGCAATGCGCTTTTCATCTTCCACCACAAGGATCCGCATCATTCACCTCCTTTAAAAATAAATTCAGGATCAATAAATATCGTACCGTGAAAAAAATATGAAGGCAATATATCACTGGAGTGACCACAAGCCGGATGGTGGGAAGGAAAGGGCCTTGATACATGAAGGATTTCAACATATATACTATGAGTTGTACATGGCTTATTTCCCCTTTTTATTGACTTTTTTCTACCTTAATACTGATAAACTCTCAGGATTCCAGGTCTTTTTTCTTGCGCGAGAATTCTTCCGCATTTATCTCACCGGCAGCGTATCTTTTCTTTAAAGTATCGATGGCTGTGTCTTGTTTTTTAGGATCTTCCGCAGGCGGGCCAGCCATTGGACCTTTTGAAAAAGATTGAATTAAATACACAGCCCCCAATATAACGAATAACAAAAGGACAATATTGAATAATGCTCCCATATGCCAATAAAAACCATCCCACGGGCCGTATTCATACATGGAACGCCTCCTTTTTTATCATCTCCCATACATCGCTTGTAATTGCGAGACCCTCGGAAATACAGGATAAAATTCTCCCTCAGGCCCCACAAAACCACCACCTGATCTTTTTAGGACAACGGTCACATACCCGCCCCTATCACTGGGGACATTGACCGTAACCGCATTCTGTGTGCTGACCGATGCGGGCACCGGCGGTGAAACCACCTGGTAACCATGGGAAGTATACACATAATAAACCCCATTATTGGTGTAATAGGTCGTTGTGTTGATGACCACCGGCTGAAAATCAGGAGGGATCGTGCTGACAACAGCGCCCACAGGGGGATTGACCACCACATAATCCCCACCCGCATAACCATAATATATCCCATCGTCATAATAATACCTTGTCCCTCCGGCCCAAACAGGGAAATACTCGTCAGGATAAAAGGCAGCTACGTGAACACCAAAATGGGGGTGATCATGATAATGGTAATACTGGTGCTCCCCATGATGTCCCTCATGGTGCCCCTCATCCCGGTCGGCATAAGCGAATTCAGGACAAACCCACAAGGTCAATATCCCTAAAACGATCAATAAAGCGTATAAATTCTTCATTTTGTACTCCTTCTTTAAATTAGATAAACGGCCTTGTCTTTTGATTTAACTATAGCAAGACCAAAATGAAGGAAGAATGAAAACAAAATTAAACTGAAGAGGCCTTAAAGGTCAGGGATCAATAAAATCAAGTTCTGTGATCAGGGGTAAATGGTCCGAAGCGATTTTCTCCATATCCGTGCGGGGGACAGTGATGGAACGGACATGGAAGTCATTATTGATAAAAACATAATCAATACGGCCTACGGGATACTGTCCAAACCATGTGCTGCGGGGACGATGGCCAACCAGGATAGCCTGACTGTCCCGGAGCTCGTGACAGATCTTTCGATATACCGCTGATCTGGGCAGGGCATTAAAATCCCCGCACAGAACAACAGGGCCGCGGCAGTCAGGATGTTGCAGCCATTGCTCACTTAATAAGGCATCCACCTGAAGGTCCCGTTCATGGGGCCATAAACTTAAATGGGTATTAAAGACCTGAATCTTTTTTCCTTCAAATTCCACGGATACCCATAGCACGCCCCGCGGCTCATATTGCCGCCCTTTATCCGCCGATCGCGGCAAAGACCCCGATTTGATCAAGGCCATGGGATATTTGCTTAAAATGGCATTGCCATACTGCTCATCTTTCCAGCGAAAGGCCGGATGAAAATGGAATTTCATTTCCAATTTCCTGGCGATCATCTCTACCTGGTCGATTTTCCCTGAACGCAGACGCCCGACGTCCAGCTCCTGCAAAGCAATGATATCAGGGTTAAACCGCGCGATCACCCGGGCGATGCGCTCAGTGGAAATACAGCCATCCATGCCGGCGCACCCGTGAACATTGTAACTCATCAAAGTCAATCTTTTCGAAGAAATACCCTGGGCAGGTGGGATCAATGACCCCAGCGTCTTTTTATTGAAAAAATGCTGCACCGTATGCCGTAGATCAATGGGACGCAAATAATCTTTGTTGTTCTTGATCTCCACCGGGGCATCCATGGGAAGAAGTACGAAGGCATGTGTCTCTTCAGGCCCCATCGAGGCATGGGCGCCGTATTCCAGCGGAAAGCTGATCGCCTCATCGCCTTCACACCATCCGGCTATGACAAACTCTCCGGCATCCGGGTGAAAGCAGACCCGCAACAGATCCTCTTTAATCTCCTCTAAAAAAGGATGTTCTTTACCGAATATTTTCTCTGCTTCATCCGGAAAAACAAAACATCCCCTCGAAGTCCAGGCAAGGACCCTGGGTCCTTCCTTGGTCAAGACCAAAGGTATTTTAATTTGTGAAACCAATTTCTTGGCGTAAAAATGGATATCATCGGTACTTAAATCTTTATTCACATATATATGCCCCAGAGGCCCCATGGCTGTCACGATGACCAAAGGCTGAACAATAGCATCTGTTGATGATGTTTGGTCTTTCAGAGAAGATCTGATCTTTTTCTGATTTAAAAGAGAAACCCTGCTTTTGATGACTTCACGACGCCCCTTCAAAGAAGTATTTACCTGTACAACGGTGTCAGGGAATAATTCCTGCACAGCTTCTTCAATAGTGCGGCCATATTTCACATAATAAGGCGTGGTTTTGGCCTGGCCATGGTCGGAGTAGACCCATAAGTCATAATGACGGTAAGGGGACTGCTTGATAACGTTATAAATGCGTTTGATGGCATCATCAATACCGCGCAAAGACCAATGGGCAAAATCCGAGGAAGGCCCGCGGCCGTGGGCCTGCTCATCATAACCCAAAAAATTCAAGTGGATCACCGGCAGCCCGCGCATAATATCCAGGCACACACCGGCTGTGATAAATTCACGCAAAAAAACACAAACCAAAGAACGCTGCCATACCAATTCAAGTTCTCTGAAGAACAGCCTGCCTTTAAGTGCCCCACGCATGCATTCAAACAGGGCAAGAAAAAACTCCACAAAAACTAAAACCAGCGTGCGGATAAAAATATCAATGTATAGTATGACCAAAAAAGGGAAAACCAAGGGATTGACCGCCCACAAAACCCCCTCCCAACCCATGCGCGAAAAACAACAATGCGACTCTTTGGCTGACCCGGTAAAAATATCGGAATAGGAGCTTCCTCCTGCCAACAAACCTGGTCCTTGGGCCCGTAAACGCTTTTCGAATTCTTCTACGAAGGCCAAGTCTATCATCTTGACCGCGCGGCCGGTTTGACGATCACGGAAATGAAAAGCAGGGATACAGCCTTTAACACCGTAAAATAATTCCGCTTGTACTGCCGGTGTGTTGGAAGGCAACCCGGAATAAAACGAACGCAGGATATAACGTTCTTTGGATAGAAGTTCTTGAAGGAAAGGCAGGTTTCCTTTTTGCAGGGCCCGGTTAAACTGGGTCATGGACAGCCCATCGATCTGGACCATCACCAAACCGGGTTCAGCGGTAGGTTGTTTTAATTTCGCCAGCCGCAGTAAACGTATCGTCCACTCGCTGCGGCTGAAAATACGTTTGAGATCCCTCAAAAAAACTTCTATGCGGCCGATCATAATTATATTTAGTGAATGATTTTTTCACTGTCCTCTTGCGCCGAACCAACCTCCCCCTTGAGCTGTTTCATGATGTCCTCAGCATGAAAGATCCGCAGCCATTTGTCTTGAGCGAAGATCTTAGAAAACAGGAGGAGCGTGACCAATAGATAGACCGCTGAACACATGAATCCTACCAACATTTTAGTCTCCATGTTCCAGGGAGAGTATAAAAACAGCGTGACATGAAAAAGAACCAGGCCCATGAACAAAAGAACCATGCACAAGCCCATACCTAAAAGGCTCATGAACAACAAACGAAAAGTCTTAATGGCCCGTATATACGTCAAAGACACTTTAAGACGGGCTAATTCCATGTGTCCTCCCTGAGTGACCTGCAGTCCCTTAACAGCAGAGGAGGCCCACAGCAATAGGAACGTCCATAGGGCCTTTTTCATTCTTTTTCCCCCGTTGGTGATTTCCTATTACGAAGGCTTAAAAATAATCCTGTGGCAAAACTGTACACAGCTACTTTGCGTACGAAATCCCAAGGCTCTTCCCGTATGTTTCGTACTATTTTATCCATCAATCCTTGGACCAATTCTCTTCCCTGCCCCAATGCATTTGTCATCTGTACAGAATACCCGCCCGCCCTATCGAGAATTTCTGAATACAAATGCGAAATAAGAAGAGAAGGACCCGCTTGGGCTCGAGCGTTCTGTATTTGTATCTTCCTGTTTTCAATGGCCTGTTCTAAAGCACTCAGGGTGTGGTCTATGGCACGATTTTCTAAATTTTTCATCTTGCCCTCTTTAATTCCTGGACCTGCCGGTGCCCACGATAAAACCAAGGAACAAGCAGCTTACCGCCACACCGGCAACTACCGGCCACGGGTTCTCATGGAGCTGTTTATCTGCCTGGCCGATCAATTTCTGGACCTGCTCCCGCCCCTGCACTAATTGTCTTTGAATATCATGAGCGGTACTCTTTAATTTTTCTTCACCCTGCTCAATGGTCTTAGAAACGTCCTGTTTTTCTCTGATATAGGTGTCTTGCATAACGTTATCCTCCTGATTAATGATGGCCTTTATTTGACAAGATGATCTTACTAAAACTAAAATGAAAATAAGATGAAGTTAAAATTATATTTTTAGGGCCTCTGAAAATTCATTTTATATAGACCGTTTTAACATTGATGAATTCCCGTATACCCGACTCTGCCAACTCTCGTCCGTACCCGGATTGTTTAATGCCGCCAAATGGTAAGCGCGGATCGGATCTGACGGATTCGTTCACAAAACAGGACCCTGCCTGTACTTCCTGGATGGCCATGCGCTCGCCACGCTTGACATCACGTGTAAAAATAGCCGCACCCAATCCAAAAACCGTGTCATTGGCCGTGTGGATGGCTTCTTGCTCATCAGCAACTTTAATGAGGGTGGCTACCGGACCGAAGAGTTCTTCCTGATAGGCCGCCATTCCCGGGCGGACATTGCTCAACACCGTCGGCAGATAAAATGCTCCCGGGCCCGGAGGGATCGTCCCGCCCAGGAGAAGCTCTGCCCCCTGTTTGATGCTGCGGCGCACTTGGGCATGCAGTTGGTCACGCAGATCATGGCGCGCCATTGGCCCCAGATTAACACCTTCATGCAAAGGCGGTCCCATGCGCTGCAACTGCATCTTGACAATAAACCTTTCTGCAAATTCCTTAAAAACAGGGTCCACCACAATAAAACGTTTGGCGGATATGCAGCTTTGCCCGCCATTGATCAGACGGGAATTAACACAAGTCTCCACCGCGCTTTCCAGATCAGCGTCTTCCAGGATAATGTAGGGATCACTGCCTCCTAATTCCAAAACGGTTTTCTTGAGCATGGCCCCGGCACGGGAAGCAATGCTTCGGCCCGCTCCCGTGCTTCCGGTCAAACTCACCGCTTGAATAAGAGGGTGCTCAATTACGTCTTTGACTTTTATACTTGGAATAAATACATTGGAAAAAAGAGCTGGCGGGAAACCCGCTTCTTTAAAGATCTTTTCAATGGCCAGCGCGCAGCCGCATACATTAGAGGCATGTTTTAAAACAACTGCGTTGCCGGCCATTAAGGTGGGTGCAGCGCATCGGAAAACCTGCCAAAAAGGGAAATTCCAGGGCATGACCGCCAGGACAATACCCAAAGGTTCATAGGTGACAAAACTTTTGCTAGCCTCGCTCCGGATAGGCTCCGGAGTTAAAAAATACTCCGCGTGTTCGGCATAAAAATCACATACAAAAGCGCATTTTTCAATCTCGCCCTGGCCTTGTACAAACGGTTTGCCCATCTCCTGGGCCATAAGCCGGGCGTACCGGTCTTTATCTGTCCTTAAAATGACGGCTGCTTTTTTCATTATTAAGCTGCGTTCTTTAAATGACAAGCTCCGCCAAGACTGAAAAGATCTTTCAGCACGGTTTAAAATACCGTCTATCTTGGACAAAGAAAACTCGGGATAAGATCTTATTTTTTTGCCTGTTGTCGGATCAATGGTTTGCATGGGCTTCCCCCTTTCGTGGGGCGTTTAATTTTTTGATGAGTTCCTGATTCACGCTGACATCAACAAGGATCTCAAAAACACTTAATTCTTTTAGATCAAGGGACTGCTTTAACTGTTCTCTAAGTTCACGCACATTGCCGGGACAGTAGCCTTTGATACCAAAGCTTTCGGCATACGCTTTAAAATCAGGGTTGGAGATCTTTGTTCCGCTGCTTGTCCCCCGGCTCATCTGTTGTTTCCAGCTGATCAATCCATAATCATTATCATTGAAAATAATGACCGTAAATCCTAAATTCAAACGTTTGGCGGTTTCCAACTCCTGAGAATTCATTAAAAACCCGCCGTCTCCCATGGCAGCAACGATCCGGCGCCCCGGAGAATGCAAGGCTGCAGCCACCGCACCAGGCAAAGCGATCCCCATGCTGGCTAAACCGTTGGAGATAATACATCCGTTAGGGCAGCATGCCGAAAAATTACGGGCTATCCAAATTTTATGGCTGCCGACATCGCTGATAAGCAGATCATCATTGTGCATGATCGTCTGCAATATATTCAGAACACCCGGAACGGTAAATGGTTCTCCTTCTTTGAGAGCATAACCCGCTCTATCTTCTAGAATGCGCTCACGGACAGGCAAATACCAGCTGCTATCAAAGGAAACCCCGATACTGTCTAATTTCTGATTAAGGGCCTTTAAAGTGGCGGGGATGTCCGCTACAATCTCCACATTCGGTTGATAATGGGTGTAAACTTCCGCCGGTGTGAAATCAATATGGATGATCTTTTTGTCCTTTTTAGGGTTCCAGGCATCAGGTGCGTACTCAGCAATATCATACCCGACCGCAATGATCAGATCCGCATGGTCCACCGCATCCATGACGATGTCGCGAAACCCAAAACCTATACTGAACAATGACTGTGCCTCACAGTCCAGCACTGCTCCTTGTCCCATGAAAGTGTGCGCCACCGGGATATTGTGCTTTTTAACCAACTCAGTAAGCTCCTCTGATGCTACTTTACGCACAGCCCCATTGCCTGCGATGATCATGGGATAACGTGATCTTTTCAACAAGGCCACGGCTTCCTCGAGAGCGGCATCATCAGGGTCCGGCCTGCGCACACGCTTGGAAAGGATGGGTTCTCCCTCGACCTGCATACCTGCTATATCTTCAGAAAATTCAATATGAGTAGCCCCCGGTTTTTCACTTTCAGCCATTTTAAATGCTTTACGGACAACTTCTGAGATCACCTGTCCATTAGAAATGGTCCCATTCCATTTGGTGATGGGGTGAAACAAATCAACGAGATCAAGATACTGATGGCTTTCTTTATGGAGTTTTTGTATACCTGCCTGGGCTGAAATAGCAACAAGGGGGCTTTTGTCCAAATTAGCATCGGCCACACCTGTTACCAAATTAGTGGCCCCAGGGCCCAACGTGGACAAACACACACCTGCCTGTCCGCTTAAACGGCCCCACATATCTGCCATAAAAGCAGCGCCCTGCTCATGCCGGGTCGGAATAAATTTAATAGAAGATCTTTCCAAAGAAAACAAAATATCTTCCATTTCTTCACCCGGCAGGCCAAAAATATATTGGACGCCCTCGTTCTCCAGGCATTTAACAAATAGGTCAGACCCTTTCAAGGTGAGCCTCACTTTCCGATAGACCGATCAATGCCCCCGCAGCTTTTGTTAAATTCTTGATCAGTCCCCATTGGGCCTTCATTAAGCGCATTTTACTTTCCCAATAACTTTGTTCAATGGACTTGCGGGCAAATCCCTGAATGCATAAAGACACATATATCTCTAAGGCCTTTTGAGCGCTTTTGTCCATGGAAAAAGAATCTGCTGTTTGCCTGCAGGTTTTTTTGATCTGTTTTAATTTTGCCGCCGGTTGTTTTTGGATCCATTCCAGACCTAAAACAAAATCCCTGATATTTTCATGGGCCAACAAACACCCATTAACACCGTCTTGGACAACTTCACGCACACCCGGCGCATCCACCGCCACCACCGGCACGCTGGAAGCCATCGCCTCGTCCAATACTATTCCCTGAGTCTCACTTTGGGAGGCAAAAACAAAAACATCCATGGCATGGTAAGCATCCACCAATTCCTTACCTTTAAATACCCCTGCCAAATGCAAACGGTCAATAAGGCCTGCCTGGGTAAAAATATCCCTGATGATCTCTTCCGATGGGCCTTGACCGCCGATCAAAAAAATGAGCCTCGGGATTTTCTTTCATAAACGCGGCCACGGCCCGTGCCAGAAATTCCAGATTTTTCTCCGGTGCCAGACGGCCCATATGCCCCACCACGAATGAATGAGAAGGGATATGCAATCTTTTACGCAGGGCCTTCCCAGCCCCACGCGTAAAATCCTTCACATAGATCCCTGTGGGAACAATATGGATGGGAGACTGTACTCCCCTATCCTTCATCAGTTGCATGACACTTTCACTGGGGGCAAATACACCATCAGCCAAATTGGCATAACCTGTGGATAATTCGATCATAAAACGCTTTAAAGCCTCTTCATTCCCCGGCATATAATGCACATTTTCTTCATATAAAGTATGGTGGGTGAACACCAGCGGCACATTATATTTGGAAGCCACCCGCAATGCCGTGTCCCCGACTAAAAAAGGATGCTGGGAATGCACGATATCAGGACGAAATTCCCCCAGGGCCTCTTGCAGCGTCCCGGGAAGAGGAAGTTGTAAAGAAAAATCCGTACCGTTAAAATTCTCAACAGCCGGGACACGGATCACATCTTCTTCAGGCCGCATGCCCGGATATTGGGGAGCGACAATAACGACCCGATGGCCGCGTTTGCGGTACTCTCTGGCAAATGACTCTATTGATTTTTCCAAGCCGCCTAAAAGCGGCTTATACGTATTGGTCATTATTAAAATATTCATACAAGGGCCTCCGTCATATCAAATTTCACAGAGGATGCGTTCCCTTCAACCGTGCATGTCCCATAACCAGGCAGCCGGATCTCGATCCGGGGTGCCGTAGTATGCCAGCGGGCCTTCCAGCTAACCTCAATATGTTCTTTCACCTTAATAGTCACAGAAATTTCACCATATAGGGTTTGAGTAGGGCCTAAAAAAAGAGTTTCCTTGGGTCTCATCCATTCCCGTGGGATCCCGGAGCATAGAACAAGCATTCTTTCTGCCTGTTCTTCACGCACAAACATATTGCGCAACATCATCACCCATTCCGCGGATGCCCATACATGCTGCCCATCCCCCATGCAACCGCCCTTCGACCTGGGATGTATAGCTTCTGGCCATTGGCCTGTTGGGGTCGCCAGATCAGCAACGGACTTAACGATATTGAAAAACCCGGGATTTGCGGCACGCAGTAACACCTGTGCTATATGAAGGCTCAAATAAATGTTGATCCCTGAATGGCTGATCTCATGATAAAAAGCCCCTTGCAAAAAATATTTATCCATCAAAAAATTGACTGTTTCCATGATACGCTTGTCCCGGGCAGGCCAGATCTGTAAAGGATAACTGGCGACCAGGCAGCCGATGGCACCTGCATCCATACGCCGGGAAGGAGAAGCTGGAATACCAGGATGAAGCAGGCGACTTTGGATGGACGCTACGCTGTCTTCAATGGCATTCAATAAGCCATCTGCTTCGCGCTGAAAATCCTCTGCCAGTTTCTGGTCTTGCGCGCGGGCCAGCAAGGAGGCGTCTCTTAATCCAGTCACTGCCCAAAAATCATCCCAATAATAAAAATCACTGGGGCCAAAATGTTCCGCGCTA
>Ga0207034_1114_pt1 | contig 13710 bp, 13 predicted proteins | sample Alteio_BWMinCont_36_FD_153269 | JGI IMG/M metagenome (GOLD analysis project Ga0207034, IMG submission 153269) | Enriched cells from forest soil in Barre Woods Harvard Forest LTER site, Petersham, Massachusetts, United States -... | ecosystem: Environmental > Terrestrial > Soil > Temperate forest >...
AGATCGTGGTCCAGGGAGACGGGTCCGATCGGCTGGATTTCACCTACATTGGCGATCTAGTTCAGGGAATGATTCGTGTCCTCGAAAATGAGCGTTCCCGGAATGAAATCTTCAATCTTACGTATGGCGAGTCGCGTTCCGTGGGAGAGTTGGCGGAAATCCTGAGAAAGAATTTTGGGGCAACTGCCGTGAAGTATATTCCTAAGGATCGCCTTACGCCGAGCCGAGGCACGCTTTCGGTCGATAAAGCAAAAAAACAGCTCGATTATGTACCTTGTTTCCCGTTGGAAATAGGATATCGGAATTACATCGACTGGTACCTTTCGGCCTGGAATTGTCTCACGGTGTATTCTGGCTCGCGCGCAAGCAATCGGCGGGTGGCGCCAAATGCGTGACCGCTTGCTCTCAGTGGATCGTTGGCTTACGGACATTATCGGGAAGCCTGCGTTTCGTTTGGACGGAGATTTTAGCCAAGGATTGCCGGAGGCATTCGCACAGCTCACCCGACCTGCTTTTGTCGATGCATGTGTACCGACCTCTGATTTCAAAGCGGCTAAGGTATTGCGCCGGTCTGGTTTTGAACTAGTTGATACGCTCGTTCGTCTAGAGGGAACTCACCCCGCACTACCGGCAACTCACCCCGCACTACCGGCAACTCACCCCGCACTACCGGCAACTCACCCCGCACTACCCGCAACCACGGGCGGGGAAGATGTCGGGCTAGCACGCCCCGAGGAAAAAAAACAAGTTGCGGATTTGGCGGCACGCAGTTTCCAGTATTCCCGCTTTCATAGCGATCCTCGGTTTCCGCGTGCCGTTGCTGACCGCATCAAAAGCGAGTGGGCCGCAGGCTATTTTGACGGCTGCCGAGGAGATATGATGGTGGTTGCCCGCTGCGATGGACGTGTTGCCGGTTTTTTTCAATGCATAGTGCAAAGCGATCACTTGCATATCGATTTGTATGCGGTCGATCCGGATTTTCGCCGTCGGGGTTTGGCCAAATCAATGCTCGAGGAGGCCGTAAGACACGCGCAACCGTCCCGCATTAGCCTCGGGACACAGATAGTCAATATTCCGTCGATAAACTTGTTTGTAGGAATGGGGTTCACCATTTACGAGAGCAAACATATCTTTCACGCTCACCTAGAATCGTATGAAGATAGAAAAATTTGATACCGACAAAGCTGTTTTTGTTATCGCCGAGATCGGCAATAACCATGAGGGCAGTTATTCCCTGGCTGAAGAAATGATTGGGCAGGCGGCGCAAGCGGGCGCGAGTGCGGTAAAGTTCCAAACCATTATACCCGACCGATTGGTTTCGCCGAGCCAGCCGGATCGTTTGCAGCAACTGAAGAAGTACTGTTTGTCGTACGCCCAATTTGAAAAGCTGGCCATGGTTGCAAAGCGCGAGGAGGTGGTATTTTTATCTACCCCCTTCGACATTGAAAGTGTTCAGTTCCTAACCAATCTGGTACCTGCTTTTAAAATCGCGTCCGGCGATAATAATTTCTTTCCCTTACTGGACGCCATCTCAGAGACAGGAAAACCCGTACTTCTATCGACGGGAATGGCTAGCTTTGAGGATATTCGGGAGCGAAAAGATTTCTTCGAAGGCAAGTGGAGGCAGCGAAACCAGGCGGCTGAGCTTGCGCTTTTGCACTGTGTGGTAAGTTACCCGGTTCCGGATCATTGCGCGAATTTGGGGGCGATCCGAGAGTTGCTCAGACTGGGGTGCTCGGTGGGGTATTCGGATCACACTATCGGAATCGAAGCCGCGGTTATCGCTGCCGCACTCGGTGCTCGCATCGTGGAAAAACATTTTACTATCGATAAAACCAGGCAAACGTTTCGCGATCACCAACTGTCCGCGGACGCTAGCGACTTCAGCAAGATGGTCGGGCAGATCCAGCATACCTTGGAAATGCTGGGGGATGGTCGTAAACGGATATTGGATATTGAAATCCAGGGTGTGAAAGGGGCGCGGCGATCTATCGTTGCCGCCCGTCGTATGACGGCCGGCACGATCATTGGCTGGCAAGATCTCAACTGGTTGCGACCGGGAACAGGGCTCGCTCCCGGAAGTGAATCGCAGGTATTGGGAAGAAAGTTAAACCGGGATTTAGATTTCGGAGAGCCAATTTTGGAAACGGATCTCACCCCATGTGCGGCATAGCAGGTTATTTCGGATCCGGAGACTTAGATTCCAATCGCGTAACCGATTGCTTATCGCTGATGCGCCGGCGCGGACCTGATGCGCGGGGGTTTTATTACCACCGGCACGCATCCGGGCGCGGCGTTTGGCTCTTGCATTCTCGCCTAAAAATTATCGACCTCGACGATCGCGCCAATCAACCCTACCTTGAGGCAGATCAGGCTCTGGTTTTCAATGGCGAAATTTATAACTACCTCGAGTTGGGCGAGCTCCTTGCCGGAAGGAGCCATCAGTTCCGCACGAAATCCGATACCGAAGTTTTGATGAAGCTTTTGATCCAAGACGGCCCGTTGGCGCTGGAGCGGTGCGAGGGAATGTGGGCCTTTGCCTTTTATGACGAACGCGAGGGAATTTTAACGCTTTCGCGCGATCGCTTCGGAGAGAAGCCGCTTTATCTTATGGAGGGAGATCACGGATGGTACTTTGGATCTGAAGTCAAATTTATTCAAGCTCTCCGTGGGCGGTCGCTCCGCTTGAACCCAAACCAGCTCCGCCGTTACTTGGTCAATGGCTATAAGTCTCTTTACAAGACGACGGAGACGTTTTTCGAAAATCTGACCGAGGTACCTCCAGCGACGAATATCCGATTGGGCGCCGGAAAACCGATTGCGTTGCGATATTGGCAGCCACGTTATGCCCCCGACGAATCGATGCATTATCTCACTGCGGTGAAAGGAGCCCGGGATGCGTTGGTCGAATCTGTAAAGATCCGGATGCGGGCGGATGTGCCACTGGCTTTTTGTCTGAGTGGGGGGGTAGATTCAAATTCGCTTATCGCTATCGCACGGCGCTTGCTTGGCCGCGACGTGCATGGCTTTACGATTGTGAACATGGATAAGCGCTACGACGAACGGGAAACCGTCAGCCACGTCGTTCGGGAGCTGGGAATTCGGCATACCGAAATTCCCGTCGATACCCGTGACTTCCTGCCGCAGTTACGGCAGTTGGTCCGTCAGCATGATGCTCCCGTGTATACGATCAATTATTTTGCACAGTGGCGCCTGATGGAGAGTATCGATCGTTCAGGATATCGCATTTCGGTGAGCGGTACCGGCGCCGATGAGCTCTTTACCGGGTATTATGATCACCATCTGGCCTACTTAAGGGAGGTGAATGGTGTTCCCGAAATCCACTCAAAGGCATTGCAGGCATGGACGACGCATATCCAACCGCTGGTTCGCAATCCGTATCTCATCGACCCCGAACTTTTTGTAAAAGAACCCGAGTTTCGCGAACACATTTATCTCAATCACCGCGAATTTGCTGCCTATCTTACGTGCCCGTGGTCAGAGCCTTTTCAGGAAAGCCGGTACACGGACTGCTTGCTCCGCAATCGGATGTTAAACGAAGTGTTTCACGAGGCGGTGCCCGTCATTCTGCATGAAGACGATCTGAATGCCATGCACTTTTCGATCGAAAATCGATCTCCGTTCCTGGATCGCCGCCTGTTCGAGTGGTGTTTTACGATTCCGTCGCATCATCTGATTCGAGATGGTTTTGGTAAGGCAGTTTTACGGGATGCGATGTCGGGAATTGTCCCCGAGAACGTGCTCCGAAATCGCCGCAAGGTGGGTTTCAATGCGCCGATCCGGGCGTACCTGAACACCGACGATCCCCTGGTTCGGGCTTACCTTCTCGATGAGAGCCCCATTTTTGAATGGGTTCACCGAAAAAAGATTGCCGATCTAATTGATAAACCGGATCTCACCGAAAGCGAAAGCAAACTTCTTTTTTATTTTGTATCGGGGAAAACCTTTGTTGAGGAGTTTGGCGGATGAAGTATTGCAATCGGTGCATCATTCCGGAATCCCGGCCGAATATCGAGATCGACGCTGATTCTGGCACGTGCAACGCTTGTCATACCCACGCCACAAAAAAGGAGATCGACTGGAATCAACGGAAGGAGGCGTTCCACAGCGTAATCGCCGAAGCGCGGTCTCGAAGCGAAGGCTACGACTGCGTCATTCCCGTAAGTGGGGGAAAGGATAGCACGTGGCAGGTAACGCGTTGCCTGGAATGGGATATGAAACCTTTGGCGGTGACTTGGAAAACCCCCGCGAGAACCCAAGTGGGGCAGCAAAACCTCGATAATCTGGTGCGGTTAGGGGTGGACCACTTAGAGTTTCAAATAAATCCAGTGGTGGAATCAAAGTTTATGCTCGCGTGCTTGGAAAAAAAGGGTGACCCCGCAATCCCCATGCATATGGCGATCTTCAATATTCCGCGTCGCATCGCCCGCTGTTTTCGTATCCCGTTGATCGTTTGGGGGGAGAACCCGGCATTCGAGTATGGCGGAACTGAAGAAGAACGGCGGGGATTTAGTATGGATGCGCAGTGGCTTCGCAAGTATGGAGTGACCCAGGGAACGAAGGCCGGCGATTGGGTAAGCGAAGATTTAAGCGCACGGGATCTACTTCCCTATTTCGGCCCCCCTCTCGAAGATGATGGAGCTGAAACTCTGGGCGTCTTTATGGGATATTATTTCCCGTGGGATCCCAAAACGTCACTCGAGGTGGCTTCCCGGAACGGCTTTCAATCCCGCCGCGAGGGGCCCAAGGTCGGATATTACAACTACGCCGATATCGACGACGATTTTATCTCCATTCACCATTATCTCAAATGGTATAAGTTCGGGTTCACCCGCCTTTTCGATAACCTCTCTCTCGAGATTCGCAATGAAAGGATGAGTCGGGATCAGGCCATCGCTATTTTAAGAGAAAAAGGGGAACAATACCCCGATGAGGACATCGAACGGTTTTGCCAGTTTGTCGGTATTACCCACAGGCGTTTTAGGGAAATCATCGAGCGCTTTCGAAACCCACAGGTTTGGACAAAACGCGCAGAGCGATGGGAAATCGACGGTTTTCTCGTCGAGGATTGGGAGTGGCGGTGAAATGCCTTCCTTTGGAATGCCCTTTTTGCCAGAGATCTCGCTTCGACTCGGTGCATGTCTATACTTCCCGGCCAGAAGGGGAGACCTGTTTTGGTTGGGACGACAGCTACCGGAGAGAATTGTTCCAGTGCGAGGGGTGCCGGCATTATTTCTCTGTGATGCCGGTCGACCTTGAAGCGATCTATGCGGCTGGTTACGTCGATGCGACTTACGACGAATCCGGATTGAAGGCGGCGTTTCAGAGGCTTGTATCCCTGCCTGCGGACCGCTCAGATAATCAGGGACGGGTGAGGGCCGTCGATGAGTTTGCAAGAATTTGGTTAGGGGGTGTCAAGCGCCGTTTATTGGACGTCGGATCTGGTCTGTGCATTTTTCCCTTTGGAATGAAGGCCGTCGGTTGGGATTGCACCGCAGTCGATCCGGATTTAAGAGCGGTACAGCATGCCCGAGAGGTATGCGGCGTGGAATCGATCTGCGCGAATTTTATGCAGTGGGACGCGCGGGGACAAGCTTACGATCTCGTCACTTTCAATAAGGTTTTGGAACATGTCGCCGATCCGATCGCGATGCTCGCACACAGCCGCAGCTTTCTTTCCGAAACTGGTTTCGTTTACGTGGAAGTTCCGGATGGACTAGCCGCAATCCAAGACGGGCCGGGCCGCGAGGAGTTTTTCATCGAGCACCACCACGTCTTTAGTCAGCGATCGGCGGAACTTCTTGCAGATCATGCGGGTTTCCGTGTTCTGAAGGCCCAGCGCCTGCGCGAGCCCAGCGGGAAGTACACCCTCCGTGTTTTTATGGCAGCCCAATAAAAGCCACTCCTTTATCGCGCCTAAGTTCAATGATACAGTGCCCTCACTTTTATTTTTTGTGAGTGGGGGCCTCTGGCAATGGACGGTTTTCATTTCTTTCACGTACTTTCTGAAACAGTGCACTTTATTCTGCACTTCGATACCCACTTGGATTATTTTCTGAGGCTTTACGGAAATTGGACGTACGGCCTTATCGGCGTCATCGTTTTTTGCGAAACCGGTTTGGTGGTTACACCGATTTTACCGGGTGATTCGTTGCTTTTTGCCGTGGGCGCCTTTGCTGCTCGTGGTGCGCTCAGTTGGCCTACGTGTTTCTTTTTGTTGGGATCGGCAGCGGTGTTCGGCGATATGACCAATTACACGATCGGCTATCATATGGGGCCGAAGGCGGTGGAGCGCGGTTCGCGTTGGGTGCGGCGAGAGTATGTGGAGCGCACTCAATCGTTCTTCTCCCGTTACGGAAAAAAAACGATCGTGCTCGCCCGATTTGTTCCGATCATCCGCACGTTTTCTCCATTCTTGGCGGGGGTAGGTAAGATGCCATTTCGGACGTTTTTGGCTTTCAGTGTGGGCGGCGGTTTCTTTTGGGTGGCGGTGGGCCTTGGGGCCGGGTACTTTTTCGGGAATTTGGAAGTCGTCCGGAAAAATTTTAGTGTGGTGGTCTTAGGTATTATCGTGGTTTCTCTGATCCCAGCTTGCGTGGAGTGGCTGCGGGGTCGCGCTTCACGGCGTGCTTTGCCGAATGTTTAATGAGACTGGCACTACGCGGACTGCTGGTGTTTCCGTCGTGGTTTCGCAGGTTGGACGGCCGGAGGTTGCCGCAATTTAGAGATGCGTTCGTTGGAGCGTTGTACTTCGGCGAGCAATTCGGGATGGTAGCCGGCCTCTTTTGAAAACGCGATGAGCGCATTCAGATCTTTCGGCAGGCATTTTCCCGAGAATGGCCGGGCGTTGCCTTCGAAAACCGCGGTGTGCATGGGTTCCACGCGCGGATCTAACAGGAAGAGCTCTCGGACTTGGTAGTAGTCCACCCCCACGGCTTTGCAGATGCCGGCGAACTCATAGCAGAAAGCAATTTTGGTCGCAAAGTACGTATTCGCCATGTATTTCGCGAGTTCTGCGGCCCGGGCCGTGGTTTGGCGGTAGGTCTTCACAGGGCCCGTGATCGGCAGATAAAGTCCGACAAGTTGTGAAGTGGCTTCGGGAGAGCCGCCAAAGGTAAAAAAAGGCGTCTCCTTGATTTCCGTATCAAATTTGTACGGGCTCCAATAGGTGGATTCGCCGCAATATTCGGGCGAGAAAACAATCGTTTTTCCCGTTTCATCCTGCAGCCGGTCAGTGGTACCCACTGGGACGGTCGATTTGAGGACAATGAGAGGACATTCCACCCACCGTACGCTTTCTTCCACTGCGCTCGTATCGCACCTGCCGTCGGGAAGGGCTGGGGTGGGGGCACAGATGACCGCGACGTCGCATTCGTTGATCCTTTCCTTGGTGGCGGCCCAGGGGTGTTTTTTGGGGGGCAGAATGGGATCATAGATCCGCACTTCGTAATACCCTTCAAAGAACTGGCGCATCGCTTTGCCGACATATCCATAGCCGACGATACCGATTTTTTTTGAACTCATTTCAAAACCCCTTTCGTAGCGAGGCCGTGGCAGAATGGCTCGGATCGAGGAGGATATCCCTCCGCCCTCGCGCAGGCATACCTAGATGGTATGGTGGAGCGAGAGTGGAGGGTGACGACGATGAGCCGGGACATTCTGACCGGCCGCAGCAGAAAGAGGTTTTGAAATGAGTTCTAGCTTTCATGGAGTACCTCTGGGCATGAGTTAACGAATGTACCTTTGGTGGTTTCGGTGGGGATTTCGGTTTCTGCCGCGACGACCAAGTCGGGCCGGCCGATGTCTCCCCCATAAGGAGTGACCGCTAGATTTCCAGCTAACGTGAGATCTTGGGATGGATCCCAAACGCGGGCGACCCCGGCGAACGAATATTCGTCGGAAAAATTCGGGTTTGACCGGTGGATCAATTTTCGGTGAAAGATGACGAGGTCTCCGGGAGAGGCCTCTGTATAGAACTCAGGTAACCCAGCCACGAAGTTTTCGGGCACTTCATACTGTATAAAATAATTGGCCTTATCCTGAGAATCTTTGTTGTAGCCTCGGTATTCCGCAAAGGGCACGTCATGAAGGTGATGACTACCCAATTTGACGGACATAGCCCCGTTGTGCTCACTCTTCGAGTCGAATAATGGGAACCAAATATTGAGGAATCGACGGCGTTTGGGGTAGTAGTGCGCTTCGGAGTGCCACTTATACAGGAGGCGCTCGGTGCGGGGACGATTTACAAACAGTGCGGGGCCGTCCAGGAGGCAAGTGGCTTCTTCGCTCCCCAGGAGAGACCGGCAAACAGATTGAAAACTTTCGTCCCAAAAAAGGGACTTTAGCCCGAGGCTGGACGGAAGCATCTTCTGAACCTGGTACAAAGCTTCTTTATCGCGAGGTTCCAGAATTTCATTGATCTTGCTGAGCCGTTTTCCGTCGTCGGATTCGGATTGAATGGCTGCCTGCAGGAGCTGCCGGTATTCCCCGATCTTCATTCCCTGCAGGTGGAACAGATGAACCAGCGTTTTTTGGAAGGAAGCCAATTTCTCTCGTGAAAAAAAATCTCTTAAGACGACTAGGCCGTACGTCTGAAAACTGCTGGCGAGCTCCTCGCTGGAAAATCTACGATTAAAGCAAAAACTGAAAGAGGGAACGCCGTTTTCTGACCGGGCTGTTTGTGCCATGTGTTAGAAAAAAAGAAGAAAAAAGGAAAAGGTGCCGCGAACGGCGAGAATGAAAGGCCTGCTTGGATTTATTATACCCTGCCCCGGTACGGAGACCAAGGGTGATATGGTATAATTTAAGTGACCTCCTATTTTTTATACTTTCATTTACATAACTAAGAGTGGATGAAATGCCCGTCACTCCCGTCAAAGCCGCGCCGGTTTGTCCGGACGATGGCATATTGGAAGTTGTTGAACACGGAGGCGTCAGGTATGCGGAAGTCATCCGGGCGGGGCGTCGCAGTGAGACGACACGCTTTTTTTCTCCGCCGGGATCTTCGCTTCAGTTCGGGCTATTAGCGCATGATGCAGGCTTTAGTGAACCCGCGCACAATCACAAGGCGGTACGCCGAGAAATTTGGGATCTTCAGCAGATGTTCGTCGTCCAGAGGGGAAAGGTCCTGGTCGCATTTTACGACGAAGCGGGGAAGCGATTCCGAGAGGTGGTTTTAGGTGTTGGGGATGCGATTCTTTTGATCCAAGGGGCCCATTCGGTGCATGCTCTGGAAGATATGCAGTGTGTTAGTGTGAAGCAGGGACCATTCCTCGGTATTGATAACGACAAGGTTTTGATCGAGGTAAAAAAATGATTCCCGTTTTCGAGCCCCAAGTCGGCGAGGAAGAGATCGCAGCCGTAGCGTCTGCCATTCGCCGGGGGGAGATCTCCGGATCTTATGGCGAGACAATTCCTATTTTCGAAAAAAAATTCGCCGAGTATTCGCAGTGCAGGCATGGGGTCGCGGTAACCAGCGGCACCACGGCGCTTCACCTCGCGTTTGCCGCAGCTGGGATTCAGCCGGGCGATGAGGTGTTGGTAAGCGCTGTTACCAATATTGCTTCCGCCCTTGCCGTTTACCACCATGGCGCGATTACGGTACCCGTCGATGTCGAGCCCGATACATGGAATTTGGATCTCGATAGGCTCGAAAGCCTGATCACGCCCCGGACGCGAGCTATTCTTCCCGTTCATCTCTACGGCCATCCCGTCGATATGGAAAGCCTGATGGCGATTGCTCGCCGGCATGGCCTTGTGGTGATCGAGGATGCTGCCGAAGCGCATGGGGCCCTGTGCCGGGGGCGTAAGGCGGGCAGTTTCGGCGACATGGCTTGTTTCAGTTTTTATGCCAACAAGATCCTGACTACCGGCGAAGGAGGAATGGTTACGACCAACGACGATCGCCTAGCTGAACGATTGCGGTTACTGCGCAATCTGGGTTTTACCGAACCTCGGTTTCGGCACGAGGTCGCGGGATTTAATTTTCGCATGACGGGATTTCAAGCGGCGATGGGTATCGTGCAGACTGAAAAAATTGAGAAAACGATCGCCGGAAAACGTCGCATTGCGCAGGCCTATCGTGAAAGGTTGGTGCGAGTACCCGGAATCCGATTGCCGGTAGAGAAACAGTGGGCCCGAAATGTCTATTGGATGTACGCGATCGTTCTGGAAAAAGAGTTCGGTGTCGATCGCGATACGTTGGCGAGGATGCTCGCGGGTGCGGGCATTGAAACCCGGACATTCTTTTGCCCGATGAACCAGCAGCCTTTCCTGCGCGCCCAGCCGGGGTTCCGGGATAGTGTTTGTCCCATCGCCGACTCTCTCTGGCGACAGGGCCTCTATCTGCCGAGTTCTGTTTCGTTGACGGAATTCCAAGTCGAAACTATCGCGCGGGAAATTGAAGGGGCGCCGAAAATGCGGAATCGTCTAGCAGCGTAGTAAATGAAGAGAATCTATGAACGTTGGAATCTACTTGCTAAACGCCCCTGCGGAAGTGGGCGGCGGGTTTACCTTTGAGCAGGAAGTACTTGAAGGTATCCTCGAGCATGAAGCTACCCACCGGCACCAGTTCACCGCCTTTAGCCACGCACCCGAATTGCGATGTCGTTCTGCCTCAGATGTACGTCACGTCTCCCTTTCTGCCGATAGTCGGAGTTCCCGTTTATCCTGGTTCAAAAAAATCCGATCGCGGGCGGTTCCGCAGGAACTTAATACCGATGCGCTGGTCGCGGACTCCGGGATCGATATTTTACTGAATCTAGCGCCGTGGAAAACGTTGGCTTGGGATATCCCGTACATCAGTTTTGTTTGGGACCTGATGCACCGATCGCACCCGTACTTTCCGGAGGTAAGCCACGGTCGGGTATGGGAAGGGCGTGAGCGGGATTTTGCCACCGTGCTGCGGCGGGCAGCAATTGTGATAACGGGAACCCAGGTTGGCCAAGAAGAAATCGAGCGTTTCTACGGGCTCTCCCGAGATCGCATTCGTCTGCTCCCCCATCCCACGCCCCGTTTTGCCTTAGCCTCGCCTTCTCCCGGAATCCGGGTAACGAACGTAAGAGTTCCCAAAGAATATATTCTTTATCCGGCGGGCTTTTGGCCACATAAAAATCACGCGAATCTTCTTCTGGCCTTGGTTAATCTCAGGGAAAAGCATGGTCTGCGAGTTCCTTTGGTTTTTGTCGGATCGGATCAAGGCAATCGATCCTTTATCGAGGAGAAAATTCGGACTCACGGCCTGCAATCCCAAGTTCATATTCTCGGTTTTCTTCCGCGAGAGGATCTGGTGGCGCTGTACCGGAATGCCCTATCGCTCTGCTATACGTCGTTCAGCGGGCCTGAAAATTTTCCGCCGCTCGAGGCCTTTGGACTGGGATGCCCCGTGATCGCGAGCCGAATCCCCGGAGCGCAGGAACAATTGGGCGACGCCGCTCTTTTAGTAGATCCTTCAAATCCTGATGAGATAGCGGAGGGGATTTTAACATTTTTGCGCAATCCCGAATTACGGCTTCAATATGTTGAACGCGGCCGAAAGCGGGCAGACCGGTTTACGACCCGCGATTTTGTAAAAAATCTCTTCGGCATTTTTGACGAATTAGAGCCGATTCGGCGCGCGTGGGGAAAAAATGCCCGTTTCAAATAAAAAGACTCCTATCATTGTTTTCGCCTACAACCGGCCGAAACATCTGGATCGCTTGTTGGAATCCCTTTCGCGATGCGATCGGCTGCGGGAATGCCGACTATACCTTCACTGCGATGGTGCCAAAAGAGCGGAAGATAAAGGGGGAGTGGCTGCTTCTAGGAGAGTCGCCTTCAGTTGGGCAGAAAAGCTGGGGGGGATGGTCATTGAGCGGGATCGGAATCAAGGCCTAAGCCAGTCAGTCGTTGAGGGGGTCAAGGATCTCTGCGAAAAGTACGGTCGTGCGATAGTGTTGGAGGACGATCTCGTGGTCCGCAAAGATTTTATCGATTTCATGCTGCGGGCGCTCGATCAGTACGCCAATCGTAGCGATGTCCTGCAAATCTCGGGCTACCAGTACGGTATTCCCACGGCTTCGTCTCGCGATGTTTATTTTTTGCCACTTACTTCCGGTTGGGGATGGGCCACGTGGAAGCGAGCCTGGGATCTTTATGAATGGGAGCCCAAGGGAGCTCGAGAGAAACTCGAGTGTCGAGGCGTGCGCCGGCGTTTCAGCCTGTGGGATAGCTATCCCTACCCGACGCTACTCGAAGAACGATTACGGGGAAACAATGAGTCGTGGGGCATCCTTTGGCAATGGACGGTTTTTGAACGCAATGCCCACGTCGTCTTTCCCAGCCGATCTTTGGTTTGGAACGGGGGTTTTGATGGTTCGGGGACTCATGCTGGGCTCGGTGGGGTGGAAGTGTCTTCGCCCCGAGACCTCTTATCGCCGGCATTTGATCACGTCGTGGAATTTCCCGAGGTTCCCATTCGCGATGAAAACGTTGTACGTCAAATTTCCGTTTTTCTCCGGCGGCAAATGGGCTTTCCGCATCCGACATTAAAAGAAAAGGTAGTGGATTTGGGATGGGATGTGATCGAGCGTCTCAAGAATTGGGGGTGAACAGATGAGTAAGGTGGCACTGTGGCCTGTGGTCTCGTTCAAAGGGATTGCTCGTAAAGTCTGCCCGCCCATTTTGTGGGAGGCATTGCGGAACGCTTTGCCGTCTATGTCACCCACGAGTCCGATTGCGGCGACCATCGGCGAGAATTCGGTGATCGCAGGTTTTATCGACAAGCGTGAGACGGGAAATGGAACCGTAGTGGTCGGGCGAGATTGCTATATCCAAGGGTTATTGGTCACCGAGCGCGATAGCTCGAAGCTCACCATTCAGAATAATGTTTTCATCAACAACTGCTCCATCCTCGATTGTGTGGATTCCATCACAGTCGAAGATGATGTTCTGATTTCGTATTATTGCTTGCTGGCCGATTCCGATAATCACAGCATCCACTACCGCGTTCGCAAGGATGACCTCAAGAACTGGCGACGCAAACATTATGATTGGAGTACTGCCAAAACCGCGCCTATCCACATTTGCCGCGGTGCTTGGATCGGTGCCTATTCGATCATCCTGAAAGGGGTGCGGGTCGGCGTCGGCGCTGTCGTGGGAGCCGGATCTGTGGTGACTCGGGATGTCCCGGATTACACGATTGTAGCGGGCAACCCGGCCAAAGTGGTCCGCGTGATTCCGGAAAACGAAAGATGAACGATGATTAAAACCACGGTGCGACAGCTTTGCCCGCCGGCGCTATGGACGAGCTTGAGCCAATTCAAACAAAGACTTCGCGGTACCCCTGCAAACCCCGTGGTCGGGGAAAAGGCTATAGCGGCCCAGCCTCGGCATTTCAGCCATAACCCGACCACACAGAGCCTGGAAATTTATTGGGATCCCGAGTTTGCGCGGGTTTTGGAAACCTGGGGCGAAGGGAATACCTGGAACGAGATCCAACTCCTGCTTGCCAACTGTCGCGGTAAGATTCTCGATATCGCTTGCGGCACTGGCGTCGTGATCGAACGATTGACGCGGTTTCCTGCGCTTGAGGTTCACGGCTGTGATATTTCTGATCTGCTGATCGGTAAAGCGATTGAAAGAGGAGTGCCCGTGGATCGCTTAAAAGTCGCCGATGCGACCCGCCTGCCCTATGAAGACGGAACATTCGAG
>Ga0207034_1115_pt1 | contig 13630 bp, 29 predicted proteins | sample Alteio_BWMinCont_36_FD_153269 | JGI IMG/M metagenome (GOLD analysis project Ga0207034, IMG submission 153269) | Enriched cells from forest soil in Barre Woods Harvard Forest LTER site, Petersham, Massachusetts, United States -... | ecosystem: Environmental > Terrestrial > Soil > Temperate forest >...
TCGACGTCGTCGGCCAGCATGCCGAGGTGGGCTTTGACCTGGTCGATGTCGGCGCTGTTGTCCAGGTCGTTTGCGCTCCGGAGTTCGCGGCCCACTGCTTCGGAGAGGACTTCCAGGCGCTTTTCGCGGTCGTCTGTGCGCCAGCCCTGGGCCTCGCAGGCGCGCGGCCACCAGTCGGCCATTATGGCGATGCGCTGTTTTGTGGTCATTGGGAGGCTTTCACTTTCTGGCGCCAGAGTTTGCTGTATTGAGCACGGGAAAGGCCCAGGCCGTGAAGTTCCGGATGGTTTCGACTGCGGCGAATTGTGCCGCGGGTGGTGAGTCCCATGGCCCTTAGCTTGGCGCGGTGTTTTCGAGTGGCGGCGATGTGATAAGCGGCAAGAGCGGGGCCGGAAAGTTTTGGGGGCCTTTGGGATCTGCCTGGTTTGCGGCGCTCTGCCGAGACGCCGCTACGGGCCACTGCCATCGGGAGTGAGAGGAGGCCGTGTTGGATGGCGCTGGCTGCCACGGTGCGGGGATCGAAGCCAAGGGCCATACATGGGTAATTATTGGCCATGATACATTTCCTCAAACCAGGTGCGGCATTTGTCATCCAACCAGCCGAACACGTCGGCCAACTTCGCGCAGGTGATTCCGCAGAGGAAAACGACACCCAGCGGGACCATAATCACGACAAATGTCAGGCGTCTTCTCATTAACCCTCGTGTTTCTCTTGGTCTGACAAATCCCGCATTTCCTCACAGGTCAGCGTTAACGCTTTCCCATAACGGGCCTTAGAGTGGGACGTAACATCCAACTGCGAGTGTCCATATAAGATCTCCAGATCCCAGTCGTCCGGGACGTTTGAAATAATGCTCTTTAGTTCGCCCATTTTCATAGGAAGGCTAGTTCGACGGATTTGGGTTTGAGCATGGGGCGACGGTGGAGTTGCTGCTGTGCCCAGTCGTCCGTAGATAAGACCCGGTCGCGGGTCATTTCTTCGGCGCTGAAAACATCAGAGCGGGGCGGCGGGGTGGAATTGATCGGGCACCACCGCTTGGGGAGTTCCAACTGAGCACGGCAATGCTCGGGCAGCATGCAATAGACGATGTCGAGTTGGCGATCGGTAATCTCCCAGGGGACAATGGCGGCGACCGGGCAGCCTTCCTCGATGATGAGTTTGAAGGTGGCCATGGTTAATGGGTGAGGAGGTAGAAAAGCCCGATCAGGACGGAGATGATGCCGGCGATCATTAGGGCGTCAGTGATGCGTTCGGCGCGGCGAGCGCGGCGGTTGGCTGCCAGTTGCGCGTTGTAGGCGTCTTTGATTTCTTCGCCGTAGTAGTCGCCCATGCGGGGTTGCAGTTTCATTAGGATTTGGCGGCGGGTTTGGTGCTCGTTCATGCTGCCTCCTGGAGTTTTGCCGCCTTTTTTGGCTTGTCGGTTTTCATGCTGAAGGGGTCGACTTTGAAGGTATCCTTCTGGACGCGGGTGATGCTGAACATCGCCAGCGTCGGATCGTCCAGTTCGCCCAGGGCTTCGAGGTTCAGGTCTTCGCGGGCGCGGATGAGCTGGGCTTCGGTGAAGCGCGGCGGGTGGCCTTCGGACTCGCGCGCGAGTTCTTGCTGGCAGGCGAGCTTGATTTTCAGGATGGACTTTTCTTCGTCGGCGACTTCGAGCGCTGTGGATTTGCGATACTTGATGCCGCCGAACGGGGTTTTGTGCTCGCGCTTGTCGTCGGGGAAAAGCGAGCTGTAATGCTTATCTGCGATTTTGCGAAGGGTGGTTTCGAGGTCGGCCAGGGCGATTTTGGCCGCGGCATGTTTGGGCAACAGGTCCTTGGCGGCTGCGAGCTGCACGGTTTTGATTTCTGCCTCGGCGGCTTCGAGGGCCGCGCTGAGGGTGGAGTAATCCGAGAGGAGGGCGTTAACCTGGTTGTATTGTTCTGCGTTCATTTTATTGAGTTGTTAGATTACGGGCATATCAGGACGGGGACGGCGTTGCTTGGCGTTGTTCTGGCCGGTGGTGATAAGGAGGCAGGCTCGGCAATTGGCCGGGCCGATTTCGGCCTGCCATTGGCCGAGCCGACCACCATTGCCACCACCGCAAAGGGGTCGGCCCTCACGGGTGGTGTGGTGGATGCGGCCATGGGCGTGTTTGACTACGAAGATCTTCATAATTACTCCACGTGGTGATGAAAGCCTTGGGCGTTTGCAGGACCCCATTGGCGTTGTCGCGCGAGACAGAATTTCACGTTGGCGGCAAGCTCCAGCTCGCGCACGGTCATGCCTTTCATTGCCGCCGCTCCGAGCAACAGAATCAGCACGTCGGCCCATTCAGTCTCGTCGTTCGGAGAGTCGCGGAGCTCCATAGCTTCGCTGACCAGGTGTTCGAGTTTTCCTTTGAGGGTTTGATTGGGAAAAGTTTCACCCTGCCACTCGGCGATTCTGTCTTGTAGGGCTTGAAGACTGTTCATGGAAGTTTTTGCCAGAGTTCCTGGCAGGTATTCTTGACCGCGATGCCACAGAAGGAACCCAACTCAAGGCTGTTCAGCGCATGGCTGATTTCATTAATCCGCCGCGTGCAATAATCGAGCTTCTCGGCCTTCAGTCCCATTTGTTCGCAGCAGATCAGGTTGTCCTCGATGGCGTGGATGAGAGGCATTAGCTCATTGGACATGCGGGCGATTTGCTCGGCGGCGCGCGAAGCTTCCATGATGTGCTTGGCCGGGTCGGGTGTGAGGCGCTTAAAGCTCATTTGGTCTCCTGGATTCGTTTAACTCCGTGCCGGTTATCGCTCAGGCTCAGGATTTGTGTTGCATCCGGCTTATGCTCATCGCACCAGAGCATCCCAATAGGCTCGCCTTCGAACGTGGAAACCCACACGGGTGTTTGTTGGCACTGATTCCCGGTCGCGATCCCGAAATAACAGGTGTCGGCTGCAAGGGGATGCAAGTTGTTGACGTGGTTCACGGCGCGGGCCATGGCTTCGAAGTGGGTGTCGCTGTGCGGCGAATGGCGGTATTGGCTGTATACGGCGTTCTGCAAATCCTTGGGAACTTCGTGCCAATGCGCAGAGCACATCAGCATGTGTGACGGCACGGCGATGTGACACCCGAGGATCGGGCACTTGTGCTTAGTCGTGGGCATAGTCTGTTGTGTCTTGGAAGACGTGTTTGTGCTGGTTGAAGAAGCGGCGCTCGGCTTGGGCCTGGTTGCGGCCTTCGCCTACTGTGTGGCCGTGGCAGATTGTGCCGTCTTCGCCGGTCCATTGGTAGCGGACCGGATGAGGGGTGCGTTGGTCTTCGTTTTTGTTTTGGGCTTTTTTCATTTGTTTTGGCGGCCGGCTCGGCGAGCCGGCCCTACCTTGTTTAGGTGAGTTGGTAGGGGCGGAGCAGGTGTTGGTGGGCATCGCGGAAGGCTTTGACCCAGGTCAGGTCGGAATTGGCGTGGCGGAGTTCCGCGGCGAATTTTAGCTGCTTGTGGACAGCGCGGAAGTGGCCGTGATGATCGGCAACCTGCTGGCATAGGTCGCGGAGTTCATCCATCTCACCGTTCACGTCTTTGGCGATGGAGCGTATTTGGTGCAGAAGGAGATCCGGGTCTTTCTTACCGGGCGCGATGGCCCAGCGGATGCCGGTGCGGCTGAAGCGCTGGGGATCGGCTTCCAGCTTTTTAACGAGCTCGTTGATGCCGACCAGGGCGATTGGGCAATTGGTCTTTTCCTGGAAGGTGGCAATGAGGGACAGGGCCGGCTGGCTAAGCTTGTGCGCGTCGTCGAAGATGATTGGGCGGTCTGAGCCGCGCATTTTCTGGACTAGGAATGGGAACTGGGCGGAGCAGCGGTCCCAGCCATCCACCGCGCAGCCGTCCCACATGGCGCGCATGATGCTGTGCTTGTCGCAGGCCCACTCGGTGACTTCGATAAGGATTGCCAGGTTGTGTTGCTTGAGGATGAGTTCGATGCCGCGGGTTTTGCCCTCGCCGCTCTCGGCGATAATGGCGCCGAGGTCGTTAGTCTTCCTGATGTATTCGAAAGCGGCGCGCATGTCGTCGGCCACTTTGCTGGGGTTGGTCGCTACGCCGGAGGCGCGGCGGCGTTCGAGGGCTTGCAGGAAGTCCTCAGCTTTCTTTTCAAGCCCGGCGATGTTGCCATCGTATTTGCAGCCGTCGTCGGAGAGGTATTGGCTGATGGCGCCTGGTGAGTAGCCAAGCTTCGCGCCGAGCTGGGCGTTGGAGTAGACGTTTGAGGATTCACGGAGGGTGCGCAGCTTTTGGCGCACTACTTCGTTGCAGGGGAAGATGGTGACCTGGCGTTCTTTGCCGTCGATGAGCTTTGTGATTGTTTGGGCGTTGAGTTTCATATTGGTGAAGGGATGGCGTTTTTGGTTGGGCTGCTTTCAATCCGGGACTTTTTGATCGGGATGCTCAGCGGCAGCTTTGGCGAGGTTGAGCACTTCCAGACTCCATTCAGGATCTTCTCGGTAAGCTGCCAGCGCATAGGCTGCCAGCGCTGGAGCCGCGTATTTATCCTTGAGCCTGATGACGAAGAAATCTGAATCAGCGCCCCCCCAATCAAGCAAACCGTGATTTTGGAGCGTCTTAAAAGCGTCTTCCAGATCGGCAGATAGGGATGTGATTCCCCGTAGCTTTATCAGCGCGTATTTTCCGCGCCTCGGTGTGGTTATGTTTCTGTCAAGTTGCATAGAGTTTTAACTGTTAAAAAGATTCGGCGGCTTTGCGGAGGATTTCTTTGGTGGCTTCGATGCTGGCTTCGGTTTGGGCAGCGTCGCCGCGGATCGTGTCGGTGTTGTGGCGAGCGTCTTCCAGGCGTTTGCGGGTGAGCTGTGCGCCGCGCGCGGCAAGCGGGGCGAGCAGCTCGCGTTCGACTTTGGCGGCGGCTCCCATCTGTTCCTGGAGAGCCTCGTGGTCGACGTGGGGCACTTTCTGCCAGAGGTCGACCTGGCCAACCCAGCCGCCACGGGCGTCAAAGAGGTGGAGGACTTCGAGCGACCAGGGATTGACTACGGCCTGGAATTTGTCGCCGACCGCCAGATGATGCGCGAGGTAGCGCAGGGGCGAGGGGCAGATTTCTTTATCCTCCAGGTTAATCATGTGGTCCTTGCCGACTATCACGGTCCCGTCGTCGCACTGGCCACAGCGCGGCCGGAAGTTGGATTTGAGGAGGAGCGTGGCGGATTGCTCGGGGCGGAATTTGACGAGCTGTTTGCGGCCGGCATCGAATACTTCGCGCGGGCTAAGCTTGCGCGGTGCGGGCGTGGCTACGGATTCCACGGCCGCCCGGCGATCCGTCGCCATGGCTAGAAACTCGCCGGAAGGGATGATGCCGACGCCAGGGATATGAAAGTCAGTGGTGGTAAGGCCGCATTCGAGCCAGCCTTCAAGGTCGTGCTCTGTTCGGCGGTTGATGCGCTCCATCACTTCCTCGACGAGCCACTTGGCCTGGTTGACTTCGAGGAAGGGAAGCCGCAGGGCGTTGGCGATTTGGGAATTGGTATTTGCCAGGGCGATCAGCGCGAGGGACAGGGTGTCGCCGTGTTTTTCGCGCCCGGCCAATTCCTCGGGGGCATTGATGCGGCTGTTGCTCCCGGTCTGGCCGGGGAAGGTTAGGAGGTCGGCGGTCTCGTTATGGATGAGGTTGCCGAGGGATTCGAGAGAAGCCTTGAAATGGAAATTGCCTTTGCCGCGTCCGGGGTATTGGCCCGCGAATGCGCTGAGCTGCTGGAAAGTGGATGGCCGGTCTGGCTTGGTTTCGCCGAAATCGCGTCCGCCCTGGATGCCTGAGCGCTCGACGACCACGCGGCCGTTGGTCAGATCGTAAAGGGCTTGTTCGAGTTCCTGGCTGATGGCCGCGGTCCCGTGCTCGACCATTATCACGCAGCCGTCGAAGTAATAGCCGAACTTGGTGAGCACGTGGCAAACCAAAAAGAGCATTTCGGATTCTTTAAGGCCGATAGATTTCTCGTCCCCCTCGTCGCGGATGCGGGCCTTCATTCCCCTGGCGAACTGGCACGCGCTGAACAGGTCGTGGGCGTGGAGCTGTAGCAAACGGAAGGAGCCGCGCTGGCCCATCACCGAGATTTTGAAATCATGCCACATATCGTCGAACATGATCCGTTCGCCGACGTGCAGCCCCTGGCGGGTCATGGCGAGCTTGGGTCTGAAATTGGAGGCGGCGGTGCGGCCGATGCGGGAGGCAGCGAGTTCGAAGGCGGTGGGTTTGTAACGGATCAGGTTGTCGTAGGAGTAGCCGACAGGAATTGATCCACGTGGAACACCGGGTTCGATGCCGGGGATGGGTTCACCGGCTAGAAACATGCGAACGAATTTGCGGTAGGCAGGAGCGCACTTGCGCCCGTTCTCTCCGCAGAGCCCTTTCCACCACTCAAGGAATTCGGGAGAGAGGGAGCTCGCGGCGGCTGGAGCTTTGGCTCGGTTGATCAAACCGCGCCAGCCTTGTTTGCGCCACAGATCGTATTTGCGGCGGGCGGTTTTGGCTGAAACGCCCAGGCGCACGGCAATGGACTTCAGGGCGCGCTGGATGGGCGGGGAGATATTTTGCAGCGCCAGCATCCAGGCGTCTACATCGGTCCGCACGTCGGAAGGGAGCTGCATGAAGGCGGCGAGGTCGCTGGCTGGAATAAGGTTGCTCATAAACGCTAAAACAGAGCTGCAATTGCCTTGGGATCGCGGGCATTGAATGGCTGTTTAAGCCAGGCTGAACGGGCCTTTAAAGCCTGTTCGAGCGTGGAGATTTGGGCCTGGATGTCAGAGTCTGTGAGGACGAGGAACTTGTCTTTGTAACCAGAAAGGCTCTGCGCGATTTCAGCCCAGTCGCTGGCCGCGACGGTTTTGAGCAGCTCGGCCTGCTCGGATAGGGAGATTGGCCCGGATTTACCGCCCTGACCTTTGAGGCGTCCGACCTTGGGCTTGCCGTCTTCTTCCTGTTTGAACTCAAGGAAGAGCTGGCGCTGCGTTTTGCCGTCGACGAGGGCGCAGATTTGCTCCTTTATGGCGCGGACTTCTTTGGGCAGCTTTTTATCGGGTAAGAGGAGGTATTTCCCACCATGGCAAATTCCCTCATGCAGGGAATTTGAAACAAAGTCCAGATACTTGGCGACCGTGTATCCAGTGGCTTTGAGCACTCCGGAGGTGACGGTCATGTAGGTGGTGAGAGAGTTGGAGGGTTTTGGGTGGTTGGTCTTGCTGTCGAGACGGCAGAGTTTTGGGGCGTAAGCCTGGAGCCATGTCCCGAACTGGCCGTGCTTAAGCTTCTCTTTGATTTCCCACGCGAGCAGGCCGAGGACGGTGATTTTGCGCATTCCGAGCTGCGCGTCTGAGAAGCGTTTCAATAATTCCGCGGCGAGAGCTTTGTCGTCGCCGAGGGTCGGAACAACTGCAAGTGTGGTCTGTGTTTTTTGGGTGGTCATATTTCTGATGATTTGGCCTGACCGGAGGAAGTTCTTTCCGGGGGATACCAGGATTCGCCTTGAGGGATGGCAACCAAGTGGCCGCCATTAACGACGGCCGCACCGGTTGCGGTGCCCTGACGAGTCTCCGGTAAAGTGGCGGCTTCGATCAGGATGGCGGACTTGATGCCGGCAGGATCGAGCGGAGCAGCATTGGCCATGATGTGCGACCAGAGGATTGCGAGCTGCTTGGAATTCTGAGCGAGGATGACGAAGCGAATGTCGCCGATCTGAGCGGCAGCCATTTTGCCTTTGAAGCCGACAAAGGTTTTCATCATGGCTCGGAGGGGTTGGCAGAAAGATGGGAGGGAGATTTCTGCTTGATGGTGAACTTTATAGAGGTCGCATCAGTAGCGAGCAGGGAGCGCAGGTCCTGGCAGATCTTGCGTTGCAATGGGCTGGTCTTTTTAGGACAACGCAGCAGTTGGATTCTGCGAAGTAGTTCCTCAGCCTGAGCACGGGAAAGCAGTGTCGTATTTGTGACAGACCAGCGCGTCTTCATGCGGCCTCCCGAAGTTGAGAACTGCAACTCGCCGTGCCCGACCGGCGTTCGGTGACAGGGGGGAAGGAAAGGCTGATCAACCTTTCGTTCCAGCCCCATTTTAGTTGATCAGGCTGGGTGTCACCTACCGATTCACATTTCTGTGCGTTGCAGAAATTCATGAGAGCCTCCGTTGTTTGAGGAACGCGACCGCGCTGGACCAGGTTATGCAGGGCGTGCGGCCGCGGCCGCGGCCGTGGTCTGTGCCTTTGACGACTGCGAGGACCTGGTCGTCGACCAGGTTTATCATGTGGCCCGAGTCGCAATTCCAACTGCGGCGGAAATCGCGGCCGAGAATGAAAGGCTTCTCGGGGCCGTAAAGCAGCCGAATGATTTTATCATCGTCGTAGGTGGTGCTACGGCCATCGGCGGCATTGCGGGCGCTGACGGTGAGGATGCGCAGCTCGCGGCGGGTGCGGTCTTCGTCGGACTTGGCTGAGGCGGCGTTAGAGCGGGAAATGTCCCAAGCGATGATTTCACGGGCCTCAATCCAAAGCTTGATGGTGTTTTCGTCCAAGCCGGTAACAGAGCGAGCGCCCGCGAGGTCGACAGTCGGCAAACGCAGCTCGCAGCGGATGGGGAGAAATTTCTGGATGGGCGCGATGGGCATAATTCAGAATCCGAGCTTTTCGGCGGCAGACTCCAGGCGATAGCTGAGAGAGTTGAGATAGCGCCGGCCCTGGCGCCGCTTGGCTCGCTGCGCTTCGCGAGAGGCAATGAGGCAATCAAGACAGCGGTCCTGGCTGATGGCGGGCTCGCCGCATTGGGTGCATTGACCCATGGCCTGCTGACGCAACTGCCACTTGCGCTGGCGGCTGATCGGGAGATGGGTGAAGCGATCCTGGATCATTTGTCCTGGGGCATGCGGGCCGTGGCGAGGAGTCTATCGGTGTCGGCCTGGCTGAGGCCGAGCTGCTTGGCGTAACCTGGCAGGCATTCGATGCAGACGCCGTGGCTTTGGTTCCACGCTGGGGGCAGCGGCTCGCCAGTTGGGGTGCAGGAATGCATCTCGCGTTTGCAGAGGCAACAGATCGAGATAAAATTGTTGACGCTGGTGGGGGTCATTTTTCAGTTGTGGCCGTCGCCCTGCTGGGGGCGAGGCCGCTTGCCACGAAAATGAAAGGGAAGCTGATCCTGGAGGTGTTCGATTGCCTTTATTGCGGCGAGTTGGGCGCGGATGGGTCTCAGTGCGGGATGACGTTCCGTGAGGACGTGTTCGAGCGCGCGCAGCAAAACCTTTCGCTCAATCATGGAATCCGGAAGCGTTTTGGCGCAATGTTCGGCGATGGTGTTGTATGGGTCGGAATTCATTCGATCACCTCTAGAATCTTTTGGTAAACGCGGGGGTAACGGGATGGGCGTTCCAGGGCAAAATAGATTGATGGACGGCTGCAACCGATGCGGGCGGCGAGGCTGCCCATTGTGAGGAAACCAGCGGCTGCGGCGCGCATCCGTAGTTCCCGCAGCGTGATTTTCCGCTTGTCTTTTTGCGCTTGCATGTGATAGCTGTTAACTTAGTTAACAAAACGATAGTTAACTAGGTGAACACTGTCAACAGGAAAAATTCACTAAGTGAACTTGTTTGAAGCCGATGTTTAAAACACCGGACCAAGCCGCATTCAGCGAGCTATTCAGCCGCCTGGATAAAAAGAGGTGGAAAAAGTCAACTGTGGCTAGGGCCATCAACGTCACGAGATCAACGGTGACAATGATATTACAGGGGAAAAGAAGCCCAAGGGACGCGACGCTTGAGAACTTAAGGACATTAGTGGAGAGGGAATCGGGCGATAAGCGCGACCCTGAGCGCGACCCACACTTGGAGGCCGGCCGTCACGAGCGCTTGCATGAGATCATCGATCGAATCCAGAACGATCCAGCCAAATACGAAGCAGCGGCGACCGTTCTGGAAATCGTCGGAGGCGTTAATTCAAAAGTAGCTTCCGCCGCGGAAGGCAGCCAGGCTGGCGCTTCGGCTGCGGCGAGGAATCTAGCTCCAACATCGCCGCGCTCACGTAAAGCTGGCGAGCCCAACGCAGATAAACCCGAGCGAGAGCGCGGCGCTCGCGAGCATTCAAAAGACAAGCCTGCAACTCCAGGGCAGGCTCAAGCGTAACTCTCGATTTCTTTAACTTCGTTTGCATAATGAGGGACCGATTTTCAGTTTTCACCAGCGAGTCTGAAGCGGTCACTTGGACATTGGCTGTCCATGTGAATAACTCGGTGCGATTGTTAATAAGTAATTGGAGGGACATTTTATGAGTGAGGCATTCCTTTGGATCGATGAAAAGCAAATGGGACCTTTCACGTTTGACCAGGTGCGAGAGATGCTGGGGGGCGGGCAAATTACCGCAGACACTTTGTGTATGGCAGATGGCGGCGAGTGGAAGGCCGTGAGCGAGGCCGTTGATCTGCAAGAGCCAAAACCGATCGCGCCGACGGTGCCGATTCGAGAAGTCTCCGCTCCTTTCAATCAGACGGCTCTGGAGTGGCACAGGTGGCAGGTGACTAGCGAAAAGGCGGTGTGGGCTGTGGGAATCGGAGTTCTTTGTGCCGTCATCGGGGTCTTGTGCATCTTCATAGGAGTATTAACAGAAGCGACCGGGACTGCTCATGTCGAAATGTTCGCCGGAGCTGGTTTGATCGGAGCCGGATTTTGGATCGCAGTCCTGGGGCAGATCATGCATGTGCGCGCTGCCGTAGAGAAGATGGCCGACAGGGAGGGGTGAAGTGCCCATTGGCAGACCCACTGGCGTGGGGTCAAATGCTGTCAGAAAAGATTCCCCTTGCCAGGAATCGCTCGGTGCGTTCATAGTGCGCGCCGACCTCAGCCCCGAAGCTGAGGTTTTTTGTTAAGAAATTTCCCCAGCGAAAAAGGAGAATAGCCTACCGTCCGTTTTGAGCTGCGCGTGAGGTGTGATTTGATGCGCACCGTTGAACGCGCAAGCCATCCTGAATCTGTTGGCCGGTAAGAAAACCTACAGCACGGTCGTTGTCGCTGGGGTTTTACTTTTCGGCTCCTGGCAGCACTGGTGGGTGATCCCTGATAACGCGATGCGGGCACTTGAACTGCTCGCGCTGTGCTTCATTAAATCAGGGGTCGCACGGGAGCAAAAACGGCAGGCTCAGGCCGCTCTGGATTCCAAATCATCTATTAACCAGCCCGCGGCAACGCAAACTCCGCCGGCTTCTTCCTGAAAGGACATCATGAAAAAAGCTATCGCAATTCTCTCCATCGTCACGATCGCAACCGCAGCGTTGGTCGTTATCGACTCCGGCTGCATGACGCGAAAGGTAACCACGGTCACTCAGACGGCAACTGGGTTCGATACAAACGTTGTAACGGAGGTGAACACGAACAACCTCATCCTGGAATCCAGCGCGCTCCAGGCTGCCACGGCCATCTCTGTCTCAATCGTCGTGCAAAAGGACCCGAGCGTAATTCCGGCGCTGAAGGACGCTCAAACCGCTCTCGACGGAGTCTTGAATGGTTCGAATCCTCAGACCACACAGCAAGTCCTCGAAACGCTGAAGGCCACCGGCAATCCAGCGCTCACATCGGAAATCACTTCGCTGATGGCGACGGCCAGCGCGCTTGAGCAAAACCTACTCGCCCGATACGGGGCCGGTGTGGCGGGACAGATTAGCGTTGCGCTCACGCGGGCGGCAAACGCCGGCATCATCGTTGGCCTGGCCGGGCACTAGCACCAAGCCAATGATCAACCTCCGCATTCTTCGAGGCAGCATGGCCCTGCTGTTGCCTCTGCTATTGCTCAGCTGCGCGATGCCGCATCGCGCAGCTCGCGTCACACATGAGTTGCGCACCTACCAGGGCCGGTCTGATGGGCTCATCTCAATCGCGACGTGGACGGATAGCGAGAAGGGCGGCGGCGTGTTTCTGCTGACCGACCCGGAGGTGCAGACGTTGAGCGTCATCCACACCAACCAAACTGCGCTTGGCGGTGGGAGCGCATTCAGCGCCGGGCCCATGAGCTTGAAGGTCGACCCTCAAACAGGGGCCATCATTGCGGCGACGGGCACGGCCGTCGGCAACGTCGTCGGGGCGGCGGTCAAGGCCGCGACCAGGTGAACCGATGAACCACTTTTTATTGAATGAAGGGGGACAGGGAACCGCAACGTGTGTTAACCACGCCGAGCCCAACCTGTCCCCCGCGCTTCTTTGTCAGAGCCTCCTGGCGTCGGCTGCTACATGAATACGATCGAGGAGAGACTTGCGATGTTTGAGCAGTCCATTGCGTGGCAGCGGAGGAAGCTGCGCGAGATGGCCTGCTCGAAGATGCCGCGGGCTGAATTGCTGCGGTTGCGCAAAGAGATGGCGGCCAGGACCTGGCAGGTGATTAAGGAATATTGGCGCTGGGTGGCCAGTCCGAGCGTGAACGCGGCGGTCGAGAGCATCTACCTAGGGCGCAAGTTGGCAGAAAAATCTGCTGGCAGAAAGCTGAGGAGTTTCCATCCATGAAGGCTTCCACACAAAATCCTTTGGCTGCTTACGACGTGGGCTACATCGGCTGGACGCATGTGCCTGGAGAGCTCGCTGATGGGATCTGCTATTTCGAGCGCTGGGATCGGGTGCAGCAGATCGCCGTGTCGCATGCGCTGGTCGTCACCGGGACTGAGTTTTGCGTGGAGGCGCATTGGCCGCGGGTGGCGGCAGCGCCGCTGGCCAACTATTTCAACGACCCGAAGACGGTGATCGTATTCCGTCGGCCGCGTGGATGGACGCCCGAGCTGGGGCAGCGCATCGCGGACGCCGCGGCTTCCAAGGTAGGAGCGAAGTATGACTTGCCGCTGATTTTGTCGCAATTAGCTGCGCACACGCTCTGCGGCCATTACCTGAACAAGTGGTTCAACAACCGGCCGGATGATTACGTTTCGCGCTGGCTGGACCGCAAGGATCAATTCATCTGCAGCGAGCTGGCGGCGTTCGCGCTGAACGAGCAGCCGGAGTTTCGGGGCAAGGGGATTTTGAGCCGGCCTTTGGACACCATCAATCCTCAAGAACTATTTGAGGACCCGGTTTTGTTTGAGGCGCCGATTTTCCGAACGCGATGAACACTGACTTACACGACGGACGGCTCGGCGAGCCGTCCCTACCCTTATGATGTTTGCTGACGTTCCCGGCATGAGTTTTTGGGCGGTGATTGAGCATATCGCTTTGGTGGCGACGATTGCCGGGACAGTGGCCGGCCTGGTCGTGGCGCGCCGAAAAAAGGAGAAGCGGGTTATCGAACCCGATCCGTTGCGGGTCAAGAAGTATGAGCCCAAGGCTAACGATTCCGAATGCAAGGCGAGGCACGCCTCCGCGCTGGCCCGGATTGATGCGGTGGCAAAGGACAACACCGAAGAGCATCAACGGCTATACGACCAGATTGACGTAGTCGAGCGGCGGTCGGAGGACCGGTTGAACGAGAGCCTGGCCGATGTCGGCGAGATAATTCGCAAGATGCCCGCCGAGATCATCTCCCTCTTGAACGCAACCGGGCAACTGAAGAACCACCATGACTGAGGTTAAAGACATCAAACGGTTTTTATTGCGAGCGCTCGCCCGCACCGATGGCTTGCCCATGCCGGAGAGCTCTTTGATTCAGGCGGCCAAGGATGCCT
>Ga0207034_1116_pt1 | contig 13616 bp, 14 predicted proteins | sample Alteio_BWMinCont_36_FD_153269 | JGI IMG/M metagenome (GOLD analysis project Ga0207034, IMG submission 153269) | Enriched cells from forest soil in Barre Woods Harvard Forest LTER site, Petersham, Massachusetts, United States -... | ecosystem: Environmental > Terrestrial > Soil > Temperate forest >...
ATTCTAAAGAAACGATTTTTTGTTAATTATGATTTGAAAAATTATATAAGGTTAATTGATAATTAATAAAATAAAGGAATATATGAAGGGAAATGTCGACACGAGTATTCTTCTCTCTGATCAAAAAAAATCTACAAAATCTGCTGTGGCGGATTATCTGAAAAAAGTATTTGCAGATGTTGGAGGTATTACACAGTTTGCTATGCGCTTTTTTAAAGAGATGTTTTTACCTCCTTATGAATTAAAAGCTTTTAGTATTCAATGTTATAAGATAGGTAATAAGTCATTGCCATTAGTTGGTATAACCGGTTTTATAATGGGACTGGTACTGACTTTGCAAGCAAGGCCAACTTTGGCTGAATTTGGAGCTGAATCCTGGTTGCCGGGAATGGTTGCTTTATCATTGATAAGGGAAATAGCTCCTGTAGTTACCGCACTGATTTGTGCCGGCAAAATAGGTTCAGGAATCGGTGCAGAGTTAGGATCGATGAAAGTAACAGAGCAGATCGATGCGATGGAAGTCTCCGCTATCAATCCTTTCAAATACCTGGTTGTCACAAGAATTTTAGCTACCACTTTAATGATCCCATTGCTGGTATTATTTGCTGATGGAATAGGAATGTTTGGTGCTTTTGTAGGTGTTAATATTCACGATCATGTTTCATTGATCAGATTTTTTCATCATGCCATTCAGAAAATTGCTTTTATTGATATTATTCCGGCAACGATTAAAACTATTTTCTTTGGTTTTTTTATTGGCCTTATTGGTACTTACTCTGGTTATACTGCAGATAATGGAACCGAGAGTGTAGGTAAAGCAGCCAATACAGCAGTAGTAATGGCATCGCTTACAATATTTATAGTAGATATGCTGGCCGTACAAATCATTGATCTTTTACACTAATTATTTATGCAAGTACAAGAATTACCAATAACAATAAATAACGATCTGACTAAAAATGTTATTCAGATTAAAAATTTACATAAAAAATTTGGTGATCATGAAGTATTGAAAGGCGTTGATCTTACTATCAACAAAGGAGAAAATGTTGTTGTGTTGGGAAAATCCGGAACAGGAAAATCTGTATTAATAAAATGCATAGTGGGATTGGTTATACCCGATGAAGGAGAAATTATTGTTTTAGATAAAAATGTTCAAAACATACGAGGTAAGGAATTAAATAATGTAAGAATAAAAACAGGGTTCCTTTTTCAAAGCGCAGCATTGTATGATTCGATGACGGTAAGAGAAAATCTTGATTTCCCTTTGCGACGTTCTTTTAAACATTTCTCTGCGAAAGAAAGAGAGGATATGATATTGGAAGAATTGAATGATGTAGGTCTGGCAGATGCGATCGATAAAATGCCTTCAGAATTATCAGGGGGGATGCGCAAAAGAATTGGTCTTGCAAGAACATTGATCTTAAAGCCTGAAATAATGTTGTATGATGAACCTACAACAGGTTTGGACACAATTACCTCAAAAGAAATAAGCGAATTAATACTCGCTATGCAACGAAAAAATAAAACAAGCTCTATCATTATCACGCACGATATGGCTTGTGCAAAATTAACGGCAGATAGAATAGTTATATTAAAAGACGGTGTAATAGTAGCCGAAGGAACTTATTCATCATTAGAAAACAGCGAGGATGGATGGGTTAGATCATTCTTTAATAATTAAATAAGTAGTATGAAAAAAGAAGGAAGTTATAAATGGAAATTGGGCATGTTTGTGACAATAGGATTATTGATCTTTATTGTTACTATTTATTTAGTAGGGAAACAGAAAAATCTTTTTGGATCTACGTTTAGATTAAGAACAGTATTTAGGAGTGTAAGCGGATTGCAGGAAGGTAATAATGTACGTTTTGATGGAATAAATGTTGGTACGGTTGATAATATCCAGATAATGTCTGACACTTCTGTTGCAGTAGAGGTAATTGTTCAAAAAGATGTGCAGCGTTTTATTAGAAAAGATGCTACGGCCTCAATAGGTTCTGATGGATTAATGGGAGATAAAGTATTGGTAATAGGCTCCGGCACTTTTAGTCAACCATCAATTGAAGAAAACAACATTTTAAATTCAGAGGCTCCGATAGATATGGAACAAATAATGGGAAGCATAAAAAGTACGGCTGACAATGCGAAAATTATCACAGGGCAGCTTGCGCTGTTTACTTATAAGATGAATAACAACAATGGCGTATTAAATAAATTAATGGGGGATGAAGGATTTGCCGATAACCTGAAAAATACAATGACCAACCTGCAAACAAGTTCGGATCAGTTTGCAGCATTTACTACAAAAATGAATAGTGGAAAAGGAGCCTTGTCAAAAATGGTAGATGATCCCGCATTCGCCAACAGATTGGATTCAACGCTAAAGAATCTGCAAACAGGAACTAAAGGGTTGAGTGAAAATATGGAAGCGGCTAAACACAATGTTTTATTAAGAGGCTATTTTAAGAAAAAGAAAAAGATCGAAGAAAAACGAATACAACAAATACAGGATTCTTTAAAACAGGATTCGATAAAAGTGAAACAAGGGTTTGTAAAAGATTCTGCTGCAACCCATTAATTAATTGTAAGGTAAAAGATTTGAGTTATAAACTTCTCATCTGGGGGAAAACATTGCACGGAATAAAACCTTATAATGCCTTATAGTATTGAATCTAGAAGAAATTTACTTTGGCAGCCTTTTAGATATATACTAATACAATAACATTATTAATCAAATAAAATTACGATCATGAAATCTCAAAAAGTAATTGCAGGTATATTAATAGGTGCTGCTGCAGGCGCTGCATTAGGCCTTTTGTTCGCTCCATATAAAGGTTCAAAAACAAGAAGAAAATTAGTAGGAGCGGGAGCTGATCTAAAAGATGCCATCAAAGATAAAATCGACGATCTTGTTGAAACCATTGAAAATGGTAAAGAAAAATTAGCAAACCTTAAAGCAAATGTGAAACATTCTTTGTCTTAATTTTTTATCATTTAATAACAGATAAAAAATTCCAATATGGAAAAGTACAACGATAATGTAGAGTCTTTGTTTTGGCATGCAGAAGATTATCTCGAAACAAAAGTTGAACTACTTAAACTAAAAGCAATCGATAAATCATCTGATGTGGTTTCATCTATTGTTGCAAGAATGGTGATCGCTCTTTTTATTGCATCATTTTTTTTGATGCTGAATATTGGAGTGGCGCTATTGATCGGACGTGGTATAGGTGAGGTTTATTTTGGTTTTTTTATTGTTGCAGGATTCTATTTGATCGTTATTGCCATACTGTATTTTTTACGTAATAAATGGCTAAAGGTTCCAATTGGCGATCTTATTATCAAAAGCATTTTAAATTGATCATATATGCATATCAATAACAAAACTAGTCTTAAAGCTGCTATTTATCGATTAGAACAAAGGCAGATCGAACAAAAAGAATTATTGGTTGCACAGTTTCATGAAACGTATGAAAGCTTAAGACCCCTTAATGTTATCAAAAGTGAATTGAACAGGATCACGGGTTCTTCGGAGACGAGAAACAATGTGGTGAATGCAGCCATTGGATTAGGAGCAGGACTTCTTAGCAAGAAAATATTTTTGGGAGGTTCTCACAATATTTTAAAAAGATTATTTGGAACAGTTATAGAAGTAGGTATTGCAAAATTAGTTGCCGGAAATGCTGATAAGATCAAGGAAAAAGGGTTGGAGCTTAAAGAAAAAGGAATAGAACTTTTACACGCTTCTAAAAACGGATATGTATTATAGACTCAACAAATCAATTTAATTATAAAATCAAGATCATGAAAAAGAATTTATTAGCGATACTAGTTATGCTGACTGCTGTTATAACTATTTCGAGCGGTTGTTATGAACATATGTATTATCATGAACATCATGAACATTCCGATAGGTATTATGATCATCGTCATATGGATCGTCCTGTGGGTGTGCGCGTTGATGTTCGATAAACTTATCAGATAAAGAAAGAAGTAAAAAGCCGGGTAATTATTATCCGGCTTTTTAGTGCTAATGTGAAATTAAATTTAAGTTTTAGATAAAAGATATTTATCAGGTTTGTTGGCACGTTTTTGCGGCATTATAATAAAACAATTAATCACCTATAAAAATAAATTTATGAAAAATCACAATTTAGAAGATGTCCGTTTTGCCGGAGATAGAGAATGGGATCCTATCGTTAATGGTAATGATGACGATGAGTTAGAATTAGAAGATGATATTACATCGGAAGATATCGCACTGCTTGATGCAGCTGATCATGACTCAACCGATAATGATGATCTTGAAAGTGCATATTTGGATGATATGGATGAAGATGGCGATGAGCTTAATGAAAAAAGTTCGGCCAATGATAATTCTGGTAGAGATCTGGATGTACCCGGTTCTGATGATGATGATGAAGATGAAGATATTGGCGAAGAAGATGAAGAGAATAACAGTTATAGCGAGGCTGACACTGAGTAATTAATTAAAAATTAATTTTATGATAAGGAAATTAAGATCAGGTGCATATAGAATTTACTCTATACATAAAGATCCTAAAACAAATAGGAGAAGAAACCTGGGAACTTTTGATTCACTTGAGAAAGCTAAAAAACACGAACAGGAAATACAATATTTTAAACATCGCTAAAAAATAGTAAAACTGACATCGAACCTTATCTTGTCATGCTTCGTTCTTCAGCACGACAAGAGCTTTTTGATTTATTGCTTTCCTATATTCCGGCAGTCAATTAATAAAATAAAAACCGGCTAAATATTTAGCCGGTTTTTATTTAGTGAAATTATTTTTCATTTTGTGTGATTAAGAAAAACGATAGGTTTTAGAATAATCATTGTCCGGCCAAAATAGCTGACTTAGAATATTCATTATTTTTCCGTTTAAAGGTGTTGTAAATTTCTTTTCGAAATATTCCGCTTGCATAATAGTCAATTTAACTAAAACTACCTTTTCCTTTAATGAAGGATCAATAAGTTCGTTATCGCTTTTAACGATGGATGCTTTTCCTCCAATTCGTAAACGGCATTCACTCCCTTTTTGATAATATTCAAGATAAGCATAGAAGTGGTCATTAATGTTTTTTGCGTAATCATCATTAGTACATGATGTGAAGAACCAAATGTTTCCATCGTCATCGGTTTTAATAGTTGAAATAATATTGTTTGGTAATTGTAAAACAGAATCTATCTCCGCTTTAAACATGGCTATTTTTATTTCCTCAATTTTCTTTCTAAGAAAATTGAGATTTTTATCTTTTGTTATCATATAATTTAGTTTAAATTAAAATAATGTTTTTGAACTAAATTATATAATTCAAACGCTGTACCACTTTATAGTATATGCCGAAAAGCCTTAATTGGCTTGATTTGTAGACTCTATTCCTCATTATTGTGGAAAAATTATACGTATGCGGGATATCTCTAATAAACAAAAAAGCAGATATGGTTTTATCCATATCTGCTTTAGTAATTGTAATCGATACAACTACAGTTTGTTAAGAAGCATACTGCTTGTTAAATTCCTCTCTTACATTATTAGCTTTCTCATTTCCTTTCATTGATTCGAAATTTTTTGTTACAGCTTCAGCAACTTTGCCGTAACCTTCTTTAACAGCATCAGTTAGCTCGCTGCTTTTTTTAGCGATCTTTGCCCTTGTTTCAGAACCCTTGTCTGGCGCGAATAGAATACCCAAAACAGCTCCTACAGCAGCACCAGCTACTATTCCTGTTATTAATTTACCGGTTGTCATGATTTTAGTTTTTAATGATTAACAATTGTTTCTTTATACTATTCCAATATTCAGCCAAGTTTTATTAATTAATTGTTATGGTTATAATTCTTTGCTATAAAGGGTTTTATGAAAAATAGCTCTATGCTTATTTCTTTAATAAAGATCTCCGTGTATTGTTTTCTACCATCTGAGGAATTTTGAGAACGTAGAATATTAAAGTATAAGTTTAATATGGCATGATTATGTTGCCTAAAATAGTAGCGTATATTTTGAGTACACTTTTTCTTCACCTTTAAAAATTATCTATGAAGAAGTCGTTATTATTTCTGATAATTATTATCACATTATTTACAGCAACATTGTCAAGTTGCCAAATTGTAGGACCCATTTTTAAAACTGGTGTTTTGAGTGGAATAGTCATCGTTATAGCAGTTATAGCATTAATAGCTTATCTGCTTTCAAGAGGTAGTAGAAACAGTGAATAATCCACAAGGTGTTGATTTATTTCCCCGTTTTACAGTATCCTTCGAAGTGTCTTAACGAAAAAAAATTGGCAGGGTATTTACGGTATCTACTATTGGATAACCTTAATGAATAAGGTTATTATGGGAAAATTAACTTTTATGAAAAACAGCATACTGATTATTGATGACGATATAGATATGTGCATTCTTCTAAGCAGGTTTCTTGATAGAAATGGGTATGAAGTTGATATATCACATTCGGGGGGGGATGGCATTTCCAAATTTAAAGAAGGTAGATTCGATCTTGTTATCTGCGATTACAGATTAGGCGATATGGAAGGGAAAGATGTTTTGGAATCGATCAAGTCGCATAATCCTAATACGATCGTTTTGATCATTACAGGATATTCCGATATTAAAATTGCATTGGAAATTATTAAGCTTGGTGCTTATGATTATATAACCAAGCCACTTATTCCTACAGAAGTATTGAATGTTTTAAAATCTGCGTTAAGTCAATATACCTCATTAAAGGTTAATAATGAGGGCGTATTATTGGCTGATAATACTAGAGATCTTGAAGATGGGACTATATTCAGAGGAAAATCGAAAGCTTCAGTAGAACTAAATAAACAAATAGAAATTGTTGCTAATACTGATTACAGTTTGATCTTATATGGAGAAAGTGGAACCGGAAAAAAGACAGCGGCTAAAGAAATTCACAATAAGAGTAAAAGAAAGAAAAATCCCTTTGTCGTGATTGATTGCGGTAATTTATCAAAACAATTATCAGAGCAGGAATTGATAAGATATGTTGATACTGCTAATGGAGGTACTTTATTTATAGAAGGAGTTGCATGTTTGTCTTATGAGATCCAATCTGTTTTATTAAGAATAATCAGAGATGGGAAGTATATGAATCCCTCATCAATCGATGTTTCATTGAATTTGAGGTTTATTGTATCATCTCATGAAAATCTACAGGAAGTATATCAGCAAGGGAACTTCATAGAAGAGTTATATTATTTGTTTAATGAATTCTCTATACACCTGTTACCATTGAGGGATAGGAAAGAAGATATTGTTGTTTTTTCAAATTACTTTTTGCAGAAAACCAGCATTGAGCTTGGTAAAAAAATAACAGGATTCGAAAAAGGGATATTGGAAATGTTTTATAACTATTCATGGCCGGGTAATTTAAGAGAATTGAGAAATGTAATAAGACGCGCAGCTTTATTGTGTATAGATAATGTAATAACAATTGAAACATTACCCCAGGAAATTGTTTTTATGAACGAACAGTTAGAGTCGTATGAATTATCAGGTGAACATAAAAAAATAGAAAATCAGGTTTCTTTGAGTAAAGATTTCAATTTAAAAGAAATGACAGCAAAGGCCGAGTATGACGCTATTATGAAAGTTTTGAGAGATGTGAACTTCAATAAAACTAAGGCTGCCGAAATATTAAATGTAGATCGTAAAACATTGTACAATAAAATCCGAACTTATCAGAACACTATTACCGGTATTGAATAATCGTTTTTAATACGTTTCTTATGAACAAAGGTTTAGCATTAGCTGAACCTTTTTGTTTCTCTCAAGTATTGGTATCCTGACGTTCTTTGTCATGCTGAGGAACGAAGCATCTTATTCTTACCACTGCAGATTTATTGATTACGATTATATCCTTCGTTTTGTAGGATGACAAGAAGAGTTTGTTTAATCGAAAAGAATCGCTAAATTTTCTTTACAGTTAAATAAAATAAAAAATGTTGCTCAATATTATTGAGCAACATTTTTTATTTATTAGTTTTCTTTCTTTTGGTCTTAATATAATTTAATACCTAAAGAAATACTCACCGTACGATATTTATCTTTATCATTTTTTTCATTATCACCTTCTTCAGAATTTATCTTTGTTAACCCAAGACCGTATTGCGCTTTAATTAATACCGTTCCAAAGTCAATACCTCCGCCCATATTAATACCAAAATCCCAAAGTTTTAATTTATCATATGCAGCATTTTCCTGATCAGAAGTAAATGGATCTTCATTATCGAATTTTATACTGTTGGTTTGTTGTGAACCATCTAAAGAATTAGTTGTCGTAGAATGTCCTCCAACACCTATTGCCGCATAAGGGCCCGCAAATACAAAAATGTTAGCCTTTGTTACTTTGGGATCTCCTAAAGGAAATTTTACCACCGCATTTAAAGGAACCTGAACATAATATGGTCTTAATGTAGTTGTAATGATATTTGTACCGTAGTTAGTTGTTGATTTTGCACCCTGGCCAGTAAATATTGCGCCTGTTTCCAGATCAAAAAAATCTGAAATACCAAATCTTCCCATAAAGCCTGCATTGAAGGAACCTATTGCATTTGCTTTTTGTGTTTGGCCATCATTTGATGTTGAAATGTTGGCAATGTTCAATCCCCCCTGCAGATAAACTTGCGCATTTGTTGTTGTAACACTAATAATTGTAATTGCTAATAATACTATGATTGTTTTTTTCATCTTGTAATTTTTAAGTTTAGTTTAATTGATAAGTCACACATCATCAAAATATGTTCTCACAATACATAACAAAACAAAAAGCCTGCCACTGAAGTTTAGTAGCAGGCTTGATATAATTACGTAGAGTATTGTCTACGTTGGGATATATAGTGGCATAATCTTACTCATACATCATTATTTTTATCTGATGAGCCTCACTGTCATTTATTAACTTAAGTATGTTGCCTTGCTGTTCAATATCATTGATGTAGATCTTTGTCGTTTTACTATCATTGTTTTTTGTTTGCACCAATTCAATATGATAAACGGTTTCTAAATAATTGTAATCAATTTTTACAGATCCCCATTCTGCAGGGATGCATGGAGTAAATTGTAAAGTATTGCCTTCTCTTTTTAATCCGATGAATGATTCGATGATCATCTGGTACATCCATCCTGCAGACCCAGTGTACCATGTCCATCCACCACGACCTTTATGTAACGGTTGCGCATACACGTCGGCAGCAATTACATAAGGTTCTACTTTATATTCTTTAATAGATGCAACATCATTTCCGTGATTGATAGGATTGATCATACTTAAAAGATCCCATGTTTCTTCTTTATTACCTAATTCGGCAAATGCCATTATTAACCAGACTGCAGCGTGTGTGTATTGCCCGCCGTTTTCTCTAACACCCGGTACATATCCTTTTATATAACCGGGATTTAAAGTTGACTTGTCAAATGGTGGCTCAAATAATTGTATGATCTTGTCATCTTTTTTTACAAGATGTTTGATTGCAGATTGCATGGCTTGCAATGAACGATTTGCTTCACCTGCTTTAGATAATACCGACCAGCTTTGTGCAATAGAATCAATTTTACATTCATCATTTTCTTTTGAACCTAATGGAGTGCCATCATCAAAGTAAGCACGACGGTACCATTCTCCATCCCACGCTTTATTGTTAATATTACTCTTCAATTTTTCTGCTTCTTCTTTACATCTTTCGGCAAATGCTGTATCTTTTTTAATATTGGCAACTGCGATAAATTTTGTCAGAATATCATACAAGAAAAATGCTAACCAAACACTTTCGCCTTTTCCTTCGTTCCCAACTCTGTCCATTCCGTCGTTCCAGTCGCCGGTTCCGATAAATGGTAATCCGTGTTCACCAAATTTTAAACCATGATCAATTGCTTTTACACAATGATCATATAAGCTGCCTGTCTTATTTGATCTTAATGGAAGATCATAATAAGATTCTTCACCTTCATTTAATAAGCGGCCCTCTAAAAAATGAATTGATTCATCCAGGATACTCACATCTCCTGTTACAGAAATATATTTATTCAACACAAATGGTATCCATAAAAAATCATCAGAACATGTTGTACGAACACCTCTTCCCATTGGAGGGTGCCACCAATGTTGCGCATCACCTTCTTTAAATTGTCTTGATGCAGATAAAATAATTTGCTCACGTACCAGAGCAGGTTCGTTATGTAATAATGATAACACATCCTGCAACTGATCTCTGAATCCAAATGCTCCACCTGATTGGTAAAATCCACTGCGTCCCCAAATACGTGATGCTAATGTTTGGTAATTCAACCATCCGTTGGCCATAATATTTACGGCAGCATCAGGTGTTTTAATTTGTATAGTATTTAAAGTCTTTTGCCAGAATTTATTAACCTTCGCCAGAGCCTCCTTTGCAGCACTACGACCTTTGAATCTATTAATGGTATTCAAAGCCTCGCTCATATTAATACCTGCACCCAACCTGAAAATAATTTCACGTTCACTTTGTTCGGGCAGATCAAATACCGTTTGCAACACAGTACATGGATCAAGTGCTGCACCCAATTTACCAGAAAGCTTGGCTCTGTTCATTCCATCAGGATTGCCCATTGTTCCATTGCGGCCAATAAATTCTGTTCTGTCTGTTGTAAATGTTTTGCTTATATCATCAATATCAAAAAATGCAACCCTGCCTTCAAATTCTGTGTTGTAGGCATTGCTTGCTAAGATGGTGCCGCTATCAGCATCCATCTCAGTTATTACATGCATCAACGATTTTGCACGCAGGTCACTTAATACCCATTCAATATATCCTGTAGCAGAAATGCGGCGATCCCTGTTTGAATTATTTTTTAATTTTAGAACAATGAATTTAACTGGTGCTTCAATATCAACATACACGGTCATTTCAGAATCAATACCATCTTCACTGTATTCAAAAATACTATAACCAAATCCATGTCTTGTAATGTATGGAGATTGCCCACGACATGGGAGCGGAGCAGGTGACCAGAATTTTCCGCTTTCTTCATCTCTTAAATAAAACGCTTCACCTTTTAGATCGATAATAGAATCGTTGTTCCATGGCGTTAAACGAAATTCATGTGCATTCTCTAGCCAGGTATATGATTGGCCGCTTTCTGAAATGATGCATCCAAAATTCGGATTAGCTAATACATTCACCCATGGTGCCGGTGTTGGTTGAGTTGGTGTTGTAGTAATAACATATTCTTTTCCATCTTCAGAAAATCCACCAATGCCATTAAAGAATTGCAAATTTGTTTTTGGCGCAACAGATGTTGCGACAGTAGCGTAAAATTTGGTCGGACTGAAATATGGAATGGTAGATTTTAATTTATTTCTTCTGATCATTTGTTCTTCTAACGATCCATATCTATCGGAGATAACAATATGCGCTACTGTTTGAAATAGTATTCTGTCTTCGTTTGATATCTGATCTGCAGAGCGAATAAAAATTCCGCCTTGATTATCTTTTGCATCAACAGTTCCCGGTGCAACCAGGCTTACGATATCATTATGCAAAACTTGTCTATAGCCTCCATGATCTTCGTTCCAAATTACAAGATCAACTAACAATCCTTTTAAACGCCAGTAGGCATGGGCCTGTACCATTTGTTTAACCAATTCAATATTAGCAGCATCTTCAATTTGCAAAAGAATGATTGGCAGATCACCTGAAATAGAATAGCTCCATAAACCAGATTGGCCACGTTGATTTTTAATAATGATAGAAGTGTCAGTTCTTAAAGAAGCATTTGCAAATATTATAGAGCTAGCTAATCTTGCATATAATTGGGCATCGGCTTCCGTGGCATTAATTTGTCTTAATATAACCTGGCTGTGCGTCCATGCTAATTCAAGAATTCTGTTGGTAAGATGTCTGTCCTGATATTTTTCAATCAGGCTATTACAAATTTCTCTTGTATCACCTACGCCGTATATCATATCTATGATCACGGTTTCATGTGGCTCGACCACTATTCTATATTGAATAGAAACGATCGGATCAAGAACAGCTCCTTCATTTCCTGAAAGTTCATCGTCTTGTTTCATCACTTTCGGACTACTCATTGTATTACCTCTGCCGATGAATTGTAATCTGTCTGTTTCGTAAGAAATATTTTTTATCTCTGCATCATGCACTTTCATTAAATGAAACATGTATGGCGTAGCATCTTTTTCTGTACGAGGACGACGTGTACAAATAATAGCGTGACGTTGTTTGTTCACTTCTGTCTGCACAAACAAATTACTGAATGCAGGATGTGCTTCGTCAGCATTAGCAGGAGCTAACACAACTTCAGCATAACTGGTAATTTCAATTGTTCTTCTTTTACGTGAACGATTAGTGATATGAACCCTTCTTAATTCAATATCATCTTCCGGCGAAACAACAATTTCGGTATGTGTTTCCAACGACATATCACGACGGCGAAATTCTGCACGTCCTTGCGAAAATACCGCTTCGTAGTTTTCTCCTTGTTGTAAAGTAGGCTGATAGGCTGATGACCAGAATATATTATTATCCAGATCACGGATATAACAGAATGTACCCCAGTTGTCACAAGTAGCATCCTCACGCCAACGGGTAACTGCAATATTTTTCCACTTGCTATAACCGCCGCCTGCGTTGGTGATCATTGCATGATACCTGCTGTTGGATAATAATTGAACTTCGGGTATTATTGTATGTGGCGTATTAATTACGCGCATGGATGTGTCAGTTCCTGCAGGTACTAAATTAATATCCGATGCATGAACACTCGGTGAATAGAATGTTGTAATTCTTGGTACTCTTTCCTGTAATAATAATAAAGTAGATTTTACCTGCACTTCAGATTCAAACCTTTTTTGCATGGGTTGATTGTGAACTAAATAACTGATCGATAAAAAACTCATGCCCTGGTGATGTGCCATGAATGACCTTACGATAGAATTAGTTTGTCTTCTTAATAAACGCGTGGCTGTGTAATCTATGGCTTCGTAAAAACCGAACTTACTTTCAAAGCCTGCTTCTTTTAATGCCTGTAAATTTTTATAAGCATCTTCGGGAGCGATCATCAACGCCATTATTGATGCGTAAGGTGCAATAACGGTATCCTCACCTAAGCCACGTTTAAACCCAAGTCCGGGAACACCAAATGCACGATATTGATAATTGAGCTGTGCATCAACCATGTTATAACCAGATTCTGAAATGCCCCAGGGCACGCCGCGTTTTTTTCCATACTCAATTTGTTTTTGAACAACTGCAATATTGGTTTGTTCTAATAAAGTATTCGTGTATGTGGGCATTACCAAATTAGGCATCAGGTATTCAAACATAGATCCGCTCCATGAAAGAAGAATAGGAGTGGTGCCCAAGTTGGTTAATTGTCTGCCCAATGCAAACCAGCTTTCTTGTGGCAATTTTCCTTGTGCAATGGCAACAAAAGTTGTGAGTCTCGCTTCAGAGGCTAACAGATCATAGTAGCTATTGTCTTTTCTCTGTTCATCAACATTAAAACCGATCGTTAATAAGTGTTGAGATCTGTCATATAGAAAATCATAATCAATATTCGATAGGTCAA
>Ga0207034_1118_pt1 | contig 13546 bp, 12 predicted proteins | sample Alteio_BWMinCont_36_FD_153269 | JGI IMG/M metagenome (GOLD analysis project Ga0207034, IMG submission 153269) | Enriched cells from forest soil in Barre Woods Harvard Forest LTER site, Petersham, Massachusetts, United States -... | ecosystem: Environmental > Terrestrial > Soil > Temperate forest >...
TCGAAAAGGGTGATCCCGCGAATACCGGATCGCCCCGCCATCAGAGATTCCCAATTTTCTTTGGCGGTAACTCCAATTGGGCTGATGGCCCCCAACCCTGTAACAACAACTCGATTCATAGCGACAGGCTTTAGTTAACCTTTGCCTTAATGTAATTGATGACGTCGTTCACCGTCTTGATCTTTTCCGCGTCTTCGTCGGGAATTTCGAGGTCAAATTCCTCTTCCATAGTCATGACCAGCTCAACGATGTCCAGAGAGTCGGCTCCCAAGTCGTCGATAAAGGAGGCTTCCGGGGTCACGCTTTCCATATCCACACCCAACTGTTCCACGATGATATTCTTGACCTTTTCTTCGACTGACATGCGATTCTCTCCTTAGGCTAAAAAAATTATCCGGTGACTGTAGCAGCAGTCCGACACACTTTGCAAGATAACCGCAATAGAATACCGCTCGCCTTCCGAGCCCACGTTTCCACGCTCCCCGTGCCCCATTCCCTATCTTGCAGTTGCCTCTTATAACACACCTCTTGTTAACGCGTGACTTCACATTCGATCGAATTCCAGAGCCTTCGATTGACGTGATGAGTCGCTACGGCGTTGATGGGCTTTTGGGAGGGTTTTCACAATGAAGGTAGGGTTATTATTAGTAGGATTGGTGTGGGCCAGTATGTCTTTTGCGGTAGTGCCTCTGACCCAAGATCAGAAGCTGAGTGAGTTAAGGCAACTCACCGATATGGTGAAGAGCGGGTATGGGCCCTACCAGCTCAAGCAGCAAACCCTCCATCTCGATGCCGATCAGCTTTTGGCAAAGTATGCAAAAAAGGCCGAGGGCCTCTCCAACCTTGACTTCTATTACCTGCTCAATCAATTCGTGGCCGAATTTCAGGACAGCCATTTTGCTTCTCGCCTCAATTCCGATCATATTTCCTACTTAGGATTTGCGACAGACCGGATCCAGGGCAAGGTCCTCATCGACGATATCGATACGACGCTGCTGCCCCCCAAGGCGTTTCCGTTTAAACCCGGGGATGAAGTCGTCAGCTTTGGCGGGAAAGACATCAATGGGGTCTTGGAGGATCTCGGAAGCTATATCGGAAGCGGTTCCCATGAATCGCTTCTGCGAATCTCGGCGATGTACCTTACTTACCGCGCCGCTTCGACGCTCCCGCCGCAGACAGGGGACGTTGTGATCCGTATCCGCAGCCAGGACAGCGGCAAAATTGGAGAACCGGTGAAACTCACTTGGTTGCAACAGGGTGGGCCGGTTGAAGAAGCAGGACAGGGCTGGGGGGGAAGTCCGCTGAAAACCGACTTCATGAAGCTGTCCCTTCGCGATTATTTCCAGTGGGTCCCGAAGGTGGAACGTGCTTACCTCTGCTCGCCCAAGACGCGGATAAATCCTCCGCAGGGTGCCACGATCCTTATGGGAGGAGATTCGGATCCCTTTGTGGCGTATTACTACCCAACTCCTGCTGGTAACGTAGGCTACTTGCGCATGCCACATTACGATTGGGGAAGCGATGCCCCCACAAGATTGAAGCAATATGAATGGGCCGTGTATCAAATGGAGCAGAATACAGTCGGACTCATCATCGATCAGGATCACAACTGCGGTGGCGATATCGATTTTCTGGAAGAAATCGTGCGCTTATTTGCCGAAAAACCATTCGTCGGAGTGCAATTCCAATTCCTTGCAAGCCGCAGCGATTATTTTACTTTCAAAGGGGCCGCTGACGAAGAAGCCGAACACACCCTATCCCAAATGGATGTCGGCAACATCCTCGCGACGGTAAAGACAGCCTGGATGCACGGCGATCCGATGACTCCGAAAATTTCATTCGAGGGAAATCGCGTTTTGCAGCCGGCAACAGTGCATTACACAAAACCGATAATTGTGCTCGCCGATGAAATGTCGGGCTCGGGCGGCGATGCGTTCCCGGCACTCATGCAGGGAATTGGACGGGCCAAGATTCTGGGCAATCGTACCATGGGAGCGGGCGGCAACGTGGTGGATGCTGGGACTTTGAACTATTCGGGAAACGATATCCATCTGACGAAGTCGCTGTTTTACCATCCCAACGGCCGCCCCATTGAAAACAATGGGGTTGCCCCAGACTATCCTTATCTCCCCACCGAATATGACTTCATGAATGGCTACGAATGCTACGAGAAATTTTATACCAAGAAGATGTTGGAGTTGGTCAGTGCAGAAAGCCAAGGGACGGGGTTCAACGGCGCAGCCGCAAATGCCGATCCAAACTGCCCATAATTGGGATAATCTGCGCGACCAGGTCGTTCACTGTACGCGATGCCCCCGGCTGCGAGAATACTGCCTTCAGGTAGCTCGAGTGAAGAAGCGGGAATTTCGCGACCAAGAATATTGGGGGTTGCCCGTACCCGGGTTTGGCGATCCTCGCGCTAAAGTTCTCATCTTAGGCCTTGCACCGGCGGCCCACGGCGCCAACCGCACCGGGCGTATGTTTACCGGCGACAGCAGCGGACGGTGGCTTTATGGAGCCCTGAATCGAGCCGGTCTTGCCAACCAGCCGCAGAGCGAGGCGCGCGATGATGGGATGACTTTGCACGGAGTTTATATCAGCGCGACCGCACGCTGTGCGCCGCCGGACAATAAACCTCTTCCCGAGGAGATAGGGAACTGCGCGCCCTTTCTGGATGTTGAATTCGAACTGCTTAAAGATCGGAAATTGATCTTGGCTTTAGGTGCCGTTGCGTTTGAGGCTGCCTGCCGTTTGCTGGAAAGGCACGGCCTAAAGATTCCGCGACCCAAACCCCGCTTCCGGCATGGGGAAATGTATACCTTTTCGGGACAGCGAGTGCTTGCGTCCTATCACCCGAGTCGCCAAAATACCCAGACCGGGCGCTTAACCGAAGGAATGTGGGAAGAGGTTTTTAGTACGGTAAGGGAACTTTTGAGGTAATCAAGAGCCCATAAATAGGCTCTAAAAAATCATCCCTCGGGTAAACACAATCTGGTCGCTTCCTTGGCCGCGAACCGTCTCAATCAGCCACTGGCCTTGCTCATGCAAAAGATCGACCTCACGTTCGTTGGTCTCTTGGGTGGGATCGGTACCATGGGGATTCTCGACGACAACCTTATAATGTACACGCGCGTTGTCGCCGCGGGTTTCCGTTTCCAGAATCTTAAGATCCCGAACCTTCAGACCAGCGTTCAGATACGAAATACGAAAGACCTCATCCGTCATCTTTTCAAAGGCATTCTTCATACTTCCCGCACACAGCTCCTGCAATGCCTGTTTGTCGGACAACCCCTTAGAGTTTGCGCTCAACATCACAAATTCTCGGACTACTTCCTCCGGGGGACCACCGACCAAGCGATTATGGTGGCGGATGCAAGCCGTTGTTGCGAGACACAAGGAAAAAATTAGGGATGCTGCTTTTTTCATGAGGTGCCCACTATAAGAAGTGCAAACTGTGTCTATTATACTGTTCGGCTCAATTTAACAGGAAGATAAATTTATTCTAATGCTACGCGTCTAAGCTGCCGATAGCACCCATAAGGGGAGGGCTAATGGAAAAGAAAGCGGGCAAAAAAAAATCTTCGGAGCATACCAATAAAGCAACGGCTGAAAAGGCACCGTCCGAAGTCCGAACTACAAAGAACGTCGCGTCGGAAAAGAAGAGTTCAGAATCTGAGGAAAGCGTGACCGTTTCTTCTCGAAAAACGGTGTCCGGTACAAAACGAGTCACCCGAAGAGAAGAAACCGTGGGCGGCCCCAAGAAACAATGCACGATACCCTCTTGTAAACGAGAGTACCGTGCCAAAGGTTACTGCAAAGCCCATTACCGAAAATGGCGCCATAACGAATTTGGCCATGCCCGCTATAAGACCTGTAAAGACTTTGCGTGCCACCAAAGAATGGCGCTCAACCGCCACGGTTTTTGCGAAGAGCACTTTCAAAATTACTATGTGAAAGGCCTAGCGCAATCCAGGATTGCGGCAGCCGCTCCGGCAAAAGAAGTAAAGGCAGCCGACAAAGTGGCTTAATCCCCCTGCTCGGTTGGATCTGCTCCAGATCGCGCGCGTATTTTGGCTGCTGGCAAGGCGCGCCGACGATGGAATACTGTCGGTATTTCGAGGAGGCCCAACGAAGCAAGCGGACAAGAGACGCCGCGGTGTGGAGCAGATCCAACCGAGCAGGGGGATTAAATCAATAGATAACCAATCGACTTCGATAAGTAAAAACCAGTTCCTAGCATCAAGAGAACTTAATATTTCGACCCCCCTTCTTCTGGCATGATGGAGGGAAGACTCTGTTTGTGGTGTACTATGGGTCGATTCCTTTTTATTCCATTCCTAACTGTTATTCTCTTGTCTGGGAGTTGCACCCGAAAATCTAGTTCAAGTTCTGTCTCGGCGTTGCGTGCCCTAGATGTAGAAACTCCCTCGTCGGGGATTGTCCCCGAGCAATGTACTGAGCTGACACTCACCGGTCTCGACAGCAAGGGAAAGAAAACAACGGCGGGTGTGGCTACCACGGTAACCTTTGCCAATTCTGACTCGGGTGCCTTTTACTCCGATTCAGCCTGTACTACAAAAATAACTACAATCACGTTTCAAGCCACCGACAAAAGTAAGACCGTTTATTTTATGGGTACGGGCGGTTCTTTCACGATTTCGTTTTCGATTGCTTCAAGCGGAGGATCGCATGGAAACGCCAATGGGAATGGCAATGCGAACGGAAATGGAAATTCAGGGGGCTCCTCCTCGACGACCATAACCGTAGTCACGTTAGCCAGTATCTCCCTTGCGGAAACTATCTCATTGGAATCGACCGCCTTCGGCACACCAACCGATTCGACTATCACTCTCCAAAATACGGGCAACGGGACCGCCACGTCTCTGAATGCGGTAATTTCAGGTGCCCTGAATTTTAAAGGCGGTACCTATCCGGGAACGGGCGGAACTTGTAGCACCACGCTGGCAGGAGGGGCATCCTGTACGGTGGTGGTAACAAATCCGGGTACTATATTGGGAACTCAAACCGCTTCTGTGACGCTCGAGTATAGCGACGGCCACAACAACCAAAGTAGTTCCTCTTCGCTTTCATCCTTAACCAGTTCGACAGAAACGGCCGGAACACTGTATACCGGTTTCGGAACCAGCGGTTTCGCAGACCAAACTCCAGACGCTAGCCGAGACACCTATCCTGTCACCGCCGGGACTGCCCTTCAGTCCGACGGCAAAATTCTGGTTGTCGGAAATCTCTACAATTCCGGTAACAGTACCAACAATGTAATCGTGATGCGCTTCAATACTGACGGTAGTCTCGATTCGGGTTTCGCATCCTCTGGCGTCTATACGCTCGATATCACCGGAAGCGGCAGCAATGACGTACAGGCAGGGATTGGAGTGCAAAGTTCCGGTAAAATCGTCGTGGGTGGAGAATATTGGGATGGGTCACAATGGTATGGCTATGTACTCCGACTCACGTCAGCTGGTGTCCTCGACACCACATTTGGAACCAACGGCATTAGCACGGTTTACTATAGCGCGATGACTTCTACATTCACGGGAATCGCGGTTCAATCCGATGATAAAATTGTCGCAGCAGGAGCCTACATGGGGGGATGCGACAGCGCGATTTTGACCGCCCGGTTCACAAAAGACGGGGCGCTCGACACTTCGTACAACTCAACCGGCACGATGATCTACCCGGGCGGATGCGCCAGCGTCACAGCCGATGGAATTACGGTTGACTCGTCCAATACTATCTATGTCTTTGGCCACGGCGCAGGCCATGACAACGGCTTTGTAACCTTGGTGAGCGCGTCAGGAACCTGGTCCCAGACATGGGGCTCCAGTGGTTATGCCGGTGGTGGAACGTTTGAACGCGCCTCCAGTGTAGCCGTCGCCGACGGAACGGTCCTTGTCGGCGGTTTTTACTACGACAGCTCGGCCAACAAAAACCACTTTGCGGCGGTGGAGTACAACGCCAGCGATGGAAGCGCCGTATCGAGTTTCGGAACTAGCGGCGCCGCGCAATTGGGCTACTGGAGCCCGACTGGCGGTGATGAGCGGCCGTACAGCACACAGTTTTTGGCTGACGGATCCATTTTGATGGTCGGTTTTTGCTTAGGTGACCACGGGCAAGTGGTCTGCCTGGCGCATCTCAACGCCAACGGAACGTTAGACACTTCGTTCGGCGATAATACCTTCGTCGGGTGGCCGACGGGAGTTCCCGGAATTACCACCAGCCAAGAAATCGATTGGCGCGATGATGCGGGGGTCGGTTTTGTCATCGCCGCCGATGGTCTTATCGAGGTAGTGGGCAGCACCCACAATAGCGGCCATAACTACGCCAGTCTTTCACAATATTTCTGGAACGCACCTTAACCTGCCCCTTCAAATTTCACGCATTTTTGATTCCACCTAGCTTGGGGATCGGATAGTGTGCGATCACATGAGCCGACTCTGCGATAAATTGGCCGCGGGTCATCCCGTTATCACCGCCGAAATTTCGCCTCCCAAGGGGGCTGGGATAAAAAAAATGTTGCGGCAAGCGGCGGAGATTGGACCGCGGGTAGAGGCCATCAATATCACGGACTGCCAGCGTGCCCTTGTTCGCATGTCCAGTATGGCAGCCTGTCGCGTCCTGGCCGATAACGGATATGAGACTGTTTTCCAACTTACCTGCCGCGATCGCAACAGCATCGCGCTTCAGTCCGATCTCATGGGCGCATCGGCACTGGGCATACGCAACCTGCTATGCCTTACAGGGGATCCGGTGAAGGTGGGCGATAGCCCCAAAAGCAAATCGGTGTTCGAGATGGAGGCGGTCGGCCTCTTGCAGATGGTGAACGCGCTTCAAATGGGCCGCGATCGCGAAGGAATTAAGATGAATGCGCCCACCAAGTTTTTTGTTGGCGCGGTGGTCAATCCTACGTTGGGCGGAAATGCCAACCAGCTCAGCCGAATGGAACGCAAGATCGAGGCAGGGGCTCGATTCTTTCAAACTCAAGCCAACTATGACCTCGATGATTTGACGGCATTTTTAGAGAGAACACGTCCCTTTCAAACGCCTGTCTTGGCGGGTGTCCTGATACTCCATACCTATGAGATAGCCCGCTACATTCATGACAATATTCCGGGGATCCAAGTACCAGACTCCGTTTTAGAACGGTTTCGTACGGCTTCTGATCCACAAGCCGCTGGAATCGACTTTGCTGTCGAAACGATGTTGAAGACAGCCCCCCTTTGCGCTGGCTTTCACGTGATGTCGGTTCGCGAAGAAGAACTCATTCCCAAGGTCATCGAAAGCTTTTATGACAAACGAAACACTCGCCAGGACGCCCCTCCATCGCTGCCACTTACAGCGGGGAGCTAAAATGGTCCCCTTTGCCGGCTACGAAATGCCGGTCCAATACACCGGCGTGCTCGATGAAGTCCGTGCCGTTCGTAAGGCGTGTGGCCTGTTTGATGTAAGCCACATGGGCCAATTTTCGGTAAAAGGCCGCGGGGCTTTGGAAGCTGTCCAACATTTGGTCACGAACGATCTCCAACGTATGAACGTAGGCCAAGCTCAGTACAATCTCCTCTGCAATCCGCAAGGAGGAATTCTCGACGATCTTGTGGTGTACCGCCGTTCCGCCACCGAACTGTACCTCTGTGTCAATGCCTCCAATCGCCAACTCGATTACACCTGGATGCAAAGTCAGTTGGGTAAGGACGTCCAATTGGAGGATCAAAGTGAGGAAACCGCGCTCCTGGCGTTGCAAGGGCCCCGGTCGGAAGGGATTCTGGAAGAAGTGGCGGATCCCCAAATCGTACAAGGATTGAAATACTACTGGGCCAAGGATACTACCGTAATGGGACGGCCCTGTTTTTTATCCCGCACAGGATACACGGGCGAGGATGGTTTCGAGATCTATATCAGTCGCGAATTTGCCATCGAGCTTTGGGAAGGGCTCATCGAAATAGGAAGAAAGGTCGGTCTGATCCCTGCGGGCCTTGGTGCGCGCGATACCTTGCGTGTGGAAATGGGGTATCCCCTGCACGGCCATGAGATATCCGACCAAATCACACCGGCGGCAGCAGGTCTAAACTGGGTGGTCAAGCTCGATCGCGCAGTGCCTTTTGTCGGTCAAACTGCGTTGCAAGACGAGGCTAGGCAAGGCGGTCCCTCCCGTTATCTTAAAGGATTTCGAATCGGCGACAGGCGAATACCACGCCAAGGTTATCCGATCTGCCTGGAAGACCGCCGGGTGGTAGGCGAAATTACCAGCGGAACTTTTAGCCCAACCCTCGGCGCCCCGGTCGCGCTCGGATTTCTCGATCGCGACCTCACCGACGCTAGATTTCTTGTCGAGGTCCGGGAAAGTTTCATCACGGCAGAAGTCTGCCCTTTGCCCTTCGTTCCCTCCCATATCAGGAAGAAGTAACGTTTTTCGCGCTCCGGAAGCAAAGAAATACGCCCACTCTCGGTATTCACCAGCCTAGAAATTTGGCGGTCCGTTTGCACTGGGGAAGGCGTGGCCACCCCAAGTCTTTGGCTTGGGCAAACGGAGCAAAAGCAATGTGGAAATGGATAGCGGTGGTTTTGGGTTGTGTGGGGTGTTCCAACCAGGTAGGCATTGCTTACGATTCCAGCGTTCCGCCCGATCAACAGGCCTACCTGCAAAATGATTTAGTTCAACTCAACTCTCTTTCCCTTCCGTCCAACCCCAACAGCGGGGATTCGGCCCTCCTGGATATGTCGAGCTTCTCGGTATCGGGTCTCAATAGTTATATTTCCGCTCGCACCAAATACATTATCGGCGAAAACTTCGATACCAATGATAACGTTGGAACAATCGCCAACGGAATTTCATATACGCCAACATTATTCAGTGAGCTGGGGTTCGCCAGTGTACAAAACACGATTCCCAATAACCGCCGTTCCGCAAAACTCAGCGACGCTGGTCTCAGCGATAGCAGCTCGAGTTCCGTGGAAACCGTGATGTTGAACTACGGTGCTTCCATTTACCTCACTGGAAAACAAAACTCAGTTATATACAGCATTCAAGTCGCCGGTAACACCATCACGGATAACACGCCGAGAGTCGGGATTGTCCAGATTGGCCCCGGTCTCTTCGACAATAATGAATTGAGTAACTCGCCCCCAAACTCGCTCGCGAACTCTTGCCTTCGCCTGCAAACGTTGTTTCATGAATCCACCCATACCAACGGGAACGGCGCAAATGCCGGTTTCCCGCACGCCATGTGCAACTCGGGGCCTTACTCCGGATATTACGCCTGCGAAGGGAATTTGAATGGCCCGTACGCTATCGGCCGCGCGTTTCTCACCCAATGTTATTACGCTTGCAGCACTTGCTCTCCTGACGAGCTCGAGGGCATAACGACCTATCTCGCCGATCTTGCAAGCCGCATGCTGCCCGGCGCACAATGGAGTGACGATCGCCCTGAGATGGAATCACCATGAAGTATTTCTATCTCGCCGCCTTTTGTGGCGTGTTTCTGGCTTTAATTTTCGAGTTTGTTCCTGGACCTGCTGTTTCACGTAGGTCCCCTATCTCACCCCAATTTGCCGAAACCACGGAGCATTTGGAAGTTACCGCGCCTACCGTGCCCGTTCATTCCGACGATATGGATCATTCTCAATTCTCCGCTCTGGAGACAGATGCCTTCGAGAAGATTGAACGAGCAGAACACGCCGATCCCGCACTGAATGACCCAGAGGGACCGCCCCGAACTTTGTTTCCAGTCACTGCTGTCCTTGGGCGGATTGCGGTCGCCCTGCGTGAAAATCCCGCTCTGGTTCCAGAAGGAATTGCCTTCTACCGACGGTGCGCGACTCAAGACTCGGATCTTTTTTCGGTGAGAGCAGTGTGCCTTCGCGATCTCAAATATTGGGAAAACCGTTCGGGAGCCGCCGACGATTCCGATTCCCTTAATGTTCCGCCTGATGTATCCCGAATTGTCGGCCTCTTGCCGGCCGCGCGCGACTAAAACGTCGTTCCCACCGCATTTAACTGTGTCACGTTGAAAAACTCACCGGTCGCCGACCGCCCTTGGATAGAGGTGGGAACGGTATAGGTTCCATTCGGCCCACTGATCCCGCCTTTCACAGCCTTGGTGCTCGTATCGGTAGTCAGTGTTGCATCCCGCATATCCAATACCTGATAGGTGTCGGCGACGACGATAATGTTCGCAAAGAGCTTGAGATCAAACTGGGTCGGTGTTGGAGTTGCGATTTGATCGAGCAACGGCATCACCTCACCGGTACCATCATTATAGGTGATCTGCACCGCTTGGTTGATGCGGAGATCGCCTAGAGTGCTATCTCGTTTCACTACGCCGATACAAACCTGCTGGACCTTGCTGCTCGTCGCTGTATTGCTGCCGCAATACTGCTCAATCACCGCGAAGTTGGGAACGTTCGGATTCCCCCCATTATCGTCGACATGGTACCAAGCGTAGCAATTGCTCGAACCATTCGGCCCCAAAACGAATCCCTTGACGGAGACATCGCCTTTATCGGTCGGAGTCACGACCTCGGTGCCCTGAGGGATCGCGACCGCGACTCCGTTGATCGTAGCCGAAGTCGCAGTAAGAGGAGCACTTGTCACCGACAGAGCGAGCGTCACTTGCTGCCCGATGACAACATCCTGTGGAGTTGCGGAGACCGTACAGGTCGGCGCATTGCCAGAGGGACTGGTAACCGTGTACGTCGCGCTACAACTGCCGGGACCTCCTGGGCCATTCACATTAGCTTGGGGCGTGAACACCCCGGTTGCGGAAGTTGGAATGACCTTCGTATCGCCCGCAGCATTCGCCGGAGCCCCGTTGATGGTTGCCGACGTCGCATTCTGCGTCGTCAACGTCAGCGTCACGTTTTGACCCGACTGCACTTGAGTCGGACTTGCGGCGAGCGCGCAGGTCGCGGCCTGTGCGGGCCCCGAAGTCACAGTGTACGTTGCGCTACAATTCCCGGGACCTCCCGGCCCATTTACGGTAGCGGGGACGGTGAACGAACCGGTCGCGGATGTCGTAATGACCTTGGTATCACCCGCTGCATTCGCGGGAGACCCATTTATTGTTGCTGACGTCGCATTCTGAGTCGCTAGCGTCAACGTCACCGATTGCCCTGACTGCACCGTGGTGGGATTCGCAGTCAACGAACACGTCGAGGGCGGTGGCGGCGGACCATTTTGGCAGTGGGCGGGTGTGCCATTGATCCCGCAAATTTCCACACCATTATTGTCCGAGATAAACTTTTGGATAAAGGTCGTACTGACGGGGATATCAAGGCGTACCGAGTAGTTTTCAGTCTTCCGATCCCCCACGGTATTGATTGCAACCAGCTGTTTCGCGCCCGTCCCAATGAAAGCCGGCCCACCATCATCGCGGAAACAGATCAATGCCGAGTTCGAAGTTCCGGTTCCGTTGCCGGTAACCATGTAGATGTTATCGGTTCCCGCTACGCCTCCCGAAACAATTCCAGTGACCGTAGTACTGCCCACGCGCAGTTTGCCATCGAAACTCGGCGGGTTACTGCCCGGATCTTGGCTGCAACCGTATCCCAACATGGTAATCCCAATCCCCGTGCTGGCCGTACCGCCGATGCTCGCGGGAACCACGCCTGTGATATCCTGGTTGGTGAGCCCGAGCGCAATGTCATCCAGCTGGGCGGGATAGCTCGGACTCAAGGTCATCTTCGCGGTATAACTCGTTCCATTCACAGAAAACGTCGCCGTGCTGTCCGACATAAAACAGCTGGCGTTGGCGATGACAACCCTGGGGCCGACCACCGTTCCCGTGCAATTATCGGGTTTGGACGACGCGATGTTGACCACCATATTCCAGCTGTTGTCGGTAACGACGGTGCCGTTGATCAGCAACGGTGTCCGGGCGTGCCCAAAGGCGAGAGAGCTCCACAAAAAAAACTGATAAAAGCGAAATCCCCATTCCATCCCCCAAAACTAAGAGCCCCAAAGCATCAGCCGCGGCCCACACCGCAATCGCGTGTGACGGCGGCCATACTAACCTAGGAAGGCCTTTCCGACGATCTCGATTTCGCGGGCTGTTATCTTTTGTTAAGCTAGTCGCGTCGAAGAATGGCGCCTTATTCCTGCCTATGTTGACAGACCGCTCCGATCGACGGAATAAAAAGCAGGGGCCGCGGGAAGTCAGGGAAACATGGCAAGCGTCGAATTCCGAAATCTACGCAAAAACTACGGAACGAACTGGGTTATTCCAGAGCCTTTGAGTCTCACGGTAAACTCGGGCGAATTCATGGTCCTAGTAGGCCCCTCGGGGTGTGGGAAAAGCACGTTGCTGCGGATGGTGGCGGGGCTCGAATCGGTGTCAGAAGGCACCCTTTCCATCGATAACAAAGTCGTCAACGACGTGAGCCCGCGTGCTCGCGGGGTCGCGATGGTGTTCCAAAACTACGCGCTTTACCCCCACATGACGGTAAAACAAAATCTGGCATTCACCCTTAAAATGACGAAAGTACCAAAGGCCGAAATCGAAAAGCGGGTCGCCGAGGTCGCCCACATTTTGGCCATCGAAGACCACCTGAACAAAAAACCTGGACACCTGTCTGGTGGGCAAAAACAGCGCGTGGCGATGGGCCGGGCGATGGTCCGCCATCCAGGCGTTTTTCTTTTCGACGAGCCCCTTTCCAATCTGGACGCCCAACTGCGGGTCAAGATGCGCGCTGAAATAGCACTCCTTCACCGCCGCCTGCGGTCCACCATCATCTATGTAACGCATGATCAGACCGAGGCGATGACTCTAGCCGATCGGATAGCGGTCATGAACAACGGGCATTTGGAACAAGTGGGAACTCCGCTCGAACTCTATCATCAGCCACGAACCCGATTCGTCGCTTCTTTCATTGGCAGTCCCTCGATGAATTTCCTGAAGGCAAACTCGCTATCCGAGATCTCAACTCCCGCCGGTACCGAAGAGGTGGGTTTTCGTCCCGAGAATGTGAAATTGCAAAAAAATCCGAACTCTCGGAGTGTCGGCAGGGGAAAAGTGCGCCTGGTCGAGATTCTGGGATCCAACGCGTATGTGCACCTCGATGTCGGTCCTTCCACAGTCATCGCGGAGGTTCGCGCCGCTGACGCTCCCGCAATGGATACCGAGGTTCCGTTGGAAGTTGATCCTGGAGCTCTCTATTTTTTCAATGCAGAGGGCAAGTCGCTGCCTTCGGACGGTACCGCGTGAAGGGACAGACTTCCTTATTAGGTTGGGGGCTTTGCTTGCCCGCACTCATCGGGTTGGGATTGTTTTTGCTGTATCCGGCAGTAGAGTCGTTCTACTTGAGCATTCATGAAGTCGACCCTTTCTCCCGCCATACAGTCTTCATCGGTTTTGATAACTACCGCGATCTGCTGCTTGCCCCAGAATATTGGGACAGCATCCGCATTTCTTTTGTTTTTATGATCCTGACCGTGGTTCCCTCCGTAATCCTGAGCCTTTCTATTGCGGTTGCGCTCGATGCCAACCCCTATTTTCGCGGTGTCTTCCGAACGGTTTTCCTAGCGCCGGTCGCG
>Ga0207034_1035_pt1 | contig 13476 bp, 11 predicted proteins | sample Alteio_BWMinCont_36_FD_153269 | JGI IMG/M metagenome (GOLD analysis project Ga0207034, IMG submission 153269) | Enriched cells from forest soil in Barre Woods Harvard Forest LTER site, Petersham, Massachusetts, United States -... | ecosystem: Environmental > Terrestrial > Soil > Temperate forest >...
TGAAGGGGCGTTGAACAACGCGCGGCTCCTTTCCGGTTTGCCTTTCTGTCTGCGTTCAGCGTGCCGCGCTCAGAACACCCCCGCCCTTCGGACGCACGCTCTTCTTTTCGAAATCCGCCATGCGCCTTCGAAGGTGCGGACTCCTTCCCCCAGGCAAGCTGTGGTCCCCTTCCGCAGATGTCGTCCAGTCGCCTCGGGAGTGGGTCGCGACGGCACACCCTTCGGGCAAGCATGTACCGCAGACAGCGGACAAACCAAAAGAAACGGAGTCAAACACATGTTCAACAAAGTCATCCTCATCGGCCGCCTCGGACAGAACGCAGAAGCCAAAACCGCTCAGAACAGCCGCGAGTACGCCGTCCTCAACATCGCAACCCAGGAAAGCTGGAAGAACGACAAAGGCGACTACGAAACCCGCACCGAATGGCACCGTGTCTATGCCTGGAGCAATCTCTCGAAGTTCGCCAGGACTCTCCAGAAAGGACAGCTCGTGACACTCGAAGGGACCTTGCGGTATCGCGAGGTCGAGGATGAGGTCGAGGGCACTCGGTTCAAACATCGGATCGCGGAGATCCACGCCATCAGCATGAAGCGGCTCTCGAAGATCGAGGCCGCTGACGATCCTGCCGACGGCGCTAACGACGAGTAATCATCGCCTCTTCGGTAGATGGGAACAGCTATCCCATCCACCGATATTCAGGTGGAGATGTCATGAGCTGGTCCGGGGTCCAGGCTTCGCCATAAGCTTTCATGGCAGGGCTATAGGTCTAGCCCGGCGCGGTGCAGGCCGTGCGGCCCACTATGCCGGTTGGGACCATTTTCATTCCGGCTTGTGCGCTGAGGCCAGGCCTTACATCGCTACTTGAAAACCTGGCCGCTCGCCACGCTATCCGCGGCGTGAGCGAAGCTGGACGGGAAGAGGGAAGCCGCGGCGACGAGGATCAGAAGCAAGGGCCTTACTCGGATCTTCGCATATCTCCTCGGAATTAAACAATTCATGTGCCTGGGGCATGGGCCTGTTCATGACCGGAGTTGAGACTCATCCCTCGTCCACGCCATTTGAACCCATGCTAACCGGTATTGATACCCCTCGAAATGTCTTGCGCTCTTTCATCGTGCCCGACGCCGGTTCGACGTCCCGGCGATTCCTGTGATTGTTCTGGCGCTCGCGGCCAGCGCGATATTTGCGGTGCCCAGGAGAATTGGAATCTCGCCGAAAAACTCGCCCGCCTTGAGTTGCTCAAGCTCCCGGCGTTGTCCAACAATATCTTTCACTACCTGGAGTAAGCCCTCGAGAACGACGAAAAAACGAGGATCCTCGCCTTCGCGTATGACCCAATCACCGTCTTCAACGTGGATATCCGCAGCCTTTTGTGCGAGTCTTTGGCGCGTGGGTTCGTCCAGGACGGCGAAGAGCGGAATGGACGCCAGTTCTGCAGCAGTGATCACGTAGTCGTTCCCCGCTACACCTAGGGTGGGCCCATAGCAGAAGATAAAGTATTTTTTCTTCAGGATCTCGCCAGAGCTTTAAGGTCGTTGCCAACCGGGAGCTTCGACATGAACTGATTGCCGTCCTCACTTCATGAGAAGAACGATCAACGTGGCGGCTGTCGCCAGATGAAGCAGGATATGCGCAGTGTTTGGGACCATTCCATTGCGCGGCGGCAAGAAGGAATGCGTTTTGCCGAACATGATTTGATAGCGAGCAGCTCGCTGTGGTTCCGGTCGGAAAAGATAAGGTATCCACCAGGCGCGAATTTGCCCGATGAAGAGCAGGCCATAGCTAATCACGAGCCAGTCGTAGAGCCAGTCGGGATAAGGTCGTTTAAAGTGCAACAGGCTAAAGCACAGCCCGATGGTCCACGGCAAACCTTGAATGAGCGTCACTGTGACGAGACGGCGTGTCGTATCCTGGCTGCGTACCGCTGTGACATCGTTGAGACGTCCAAGGGGAATTCAGTCGTGAACCCAGAGAAAGAGAACTTGAAATACTTGGAGAGCGAGCAAAGAGGGTGTTTTGAATTTTGTGTAAAGCGTTTGTTCCTCGATACTGGAGGAACGGATGGGAATCGACAAAGAGTTAATCGATAAATTGCTGGCCGACTACAAGGGTCCGGAGGATCTGATCGGCGAGCAGGGTCTATTGAAACAGCTGACGAAGGCGTTGGTGGAGCGAGCGGTGCACGCCGAGCTGACCCACCACCTGGGGTATGAGAAGAACGACTCCGGGGGCAAGGGCAGTGGCAACTCGCGCAATGGAACAAGCACCAAGACGCTAAAGGGCGATTTCGGGGAGGCGGTGATCGAGGTTCCTCGGGACCGCAATGGCACCTTCTAGCCGAAGATCGTACCCCGGCACCAGCGCCGTTTCAGCGGATTCGACGACAAGATTCTGTCGATGTATGCCCGGGGGATGACGACGCGAGAAATCCAGGGTCATTTGCAGGAGATCTACGGGGTGGAGGTGTCGCCATCGCTGATCTCAGAGGTCACCGATGCGGTGATCGAAGAGGTGAAGGCCTGGCAGACGCGCCCCCTTGAACCTCTGTATCCGATTCTGTTTCTTGATGCCTTGATGGTGAAGATGCGCCACGAGGGCCGGGTAGAGAACCGCGCGGTCTACGTGGCCATCGGCATCGATCTGGATGGACGCAAGGACGTGCTTGGGCTGTGGACCTCGGCCAACGAGGGCGCCAAGTTCTGGCTGCAGGTGCTGACTGAACTGCGCAACCGCGGAGTGAAGGACATCTTCATCGCCTGTGTTGACGGGCTGAAAGGCTTCCCTCAGGCTATCGAGTCGGTGTTTCCTCAGGCGCAGGTGCAGTTGTGCATCGTGCACCTGGTGCGGGCCAGTCTCAACTACGTCGGCTGGAAAGAACGCAAACAGGTGGCGCAGGATCTGAAGTCTGTTTACCGTGCCGCCACCGAAGAACAAGCCCGGCGGGAGATGGCCGCCTTTGCTGAGCGCTGGAATCCAAAATACCCCACCATCGCAGCGCTTTGGCAAAGGAACTGGGAGAGAGTCATCCCTTTCTTTGCATTTCCGGCCGAGATTCGCAAGATCATCTATACGACCAATGCGGTGGAATCACTGAATATGTCCCTGCGCAAAGCGCTCAAGACGCGGGTTGCCTTCCCCAGCGAGGAAGCAGCGCTCAAGGTCATGTATCTGGCGCTCCGAAATTTGATTGCGAAATGGGAAAGCCCATTGCATTGGAAGGCGGCTTTGAACCAGTTCACTCTGCTCTGGGAAGACCGGATCCAGATCGTGACCAGAGCGTAATCCTTGTTATCCTTTGCCCCGGATAGAAATCGATAAGGCCGGTGAGGACCGCCGTCAAGGCTCGAGATGAACTCGCTGCGCTCGGCCTTGACGGCGGCCCTCACCAGCCAAATAATTCCAACTATCCGGGGCATAAGGGTAACAAGCAAAAACGAACTTGCCCCGACCACCGAGGCACTAACCAGGGGAACGGCGTTTACACAAAATCGCGGACACTCCCCGAGCAAAGCCATCTCGATTTCGCGGTTTGCCGGGAAATGTTGCTGTGCCATTCTCGTCCTCTTAGCACCATTATGACCTCGATTGCTCCCGAATCGCGGACAATCACGGAAGTGATCCACTTGGCCGAATAACCGCCTGCTCGGACAAGTGATCGCTCTCAAAAGAATCGCCGAACCATCAGATCATATGCCACCCTCGTGCTACTTTCGAGAGGAAGTCTTCAAGGGTCCGAATCACCAATTCAAGAATGCCTTCTACATCCCTACTCAAAGAGCGCGTTGGCCTCCTCATGGAAGACCATGCGCAATTCACCGATGTCGCGCTTTCGGCTCATGAGTTTTGATCGAGGTCGAGAAACAATCGTCGCTCCTAATACTTAACATTCCGTCGAAAGCTGAGCAAACCTAAGATGTCCCCCAGATATCGCCGAGGACACGTTGGAAGTTGGCGCCCAACACCTTCTCGATCACGGAAGAGGGCTGGCCGCGACGGGAGAGCTCTTCGGCAATCACTTCCATGTGATTCGGTCCGTTGAGATCCGGCACCCAGGGATAGCGGTCCTCGCCGGGTGCCCCGATGCCAAGTTGCTTTCGGTGCGCGATGTCCGCGTCAAACGAGGCTTTCTGAGCCGGCGTGAGCGTAAACGCCTGAATCGAACTATCCGAGCCGATGCCTACGTGGTCAGCTCCGCAAACGTCGATGGCATGTACCAGATGATCGATTACATTCTGGCGGGTGGGGACCGTGGGAGACGCCACCAGGTATGGCATCAGAAACACGCCGAAGTAGCCGCCGTGGTCGGCCAGGGATTTGAGAATCGAGTCCGGCTTGCTGCGAGGATGAGGATAAACAGCGGCGCAGCCGGAGTGGGAGATGAGAACGGGTTTGGATGATGCGGCGATCCCCTCGGAGGTCGTCCCGTATCCGCTGTGGCTGAGATCGACCGCCACTCCGATTTCGTTCATCTTTCTCACCGCAGCCATACCCGCGTTGCTGAGTCCGGCATTGCCCGGCTCGAGGCAGCCGTCGCCGAATATGCTGCGCGTGTTGTAGGTGAGCTGCATGATGCGCACACCGAGATCGCGGAACATGCCGATGCGCTCAGGATTCTCTTCAAGAAATGCGGTGTACTGAAATCCAGGAAGAATGCCGATCCTGTTCGACTGTTTGGCGTGCGCAATCTCCGCATGCCGCCGGATGACGCAAAAACTATCCGGATACTTCTCGATCAGGGCATGAAGCGAAGCGATCGCCTTGATCGTGCCTTCGAAATCCCGCTCGGAGACCGGTGCAATGAACGGCAGTGATACCCGAATCGTGAATCGTCTTCACCAGAGCGGGACCGGGCGGTGTTTCGCCATCGACAAACAGGCAGCAGAGCGAATCGATGACGATGGCGCTCCTGTACATCCCGGAGATATCGGGCGAGGCGGCCGGATCTGCAACCAGGCGCAGCGGATGAAGCAACGTTGCCGCGGTGCCTTGCAGAGCGGAAATCTGAAAATCCCGGCGAGTGAGCAAATGTTTTTGCATGGTAAGTGAACAGAGCGGGAGTATATCACCGCGATTGAAAGAATTCCTGATGGGAACGTACAATGACGCTCTACCCAGGCGCCGTCTGGAACTCGCCTGTTCGGAGTGCTGAGCCGAGTCCGGCGCGAAGGCTGCAGTAGAGCACTTTTGAAAAAGGTAAGAAGTGGAGGGTTGTCATGCAGAACGGCAAATCCGCCATTTGGAGCAGTCTGACGCTCGTTGCGATCGTGAATCTGTCACTGATTATCAACTGTGGGAAGGCAAAGGCCGAAGCAAGTCAGAGTGCTTTGCCGGCGCTGCCCGCGGATATTCCTGTCACGGCCGATCGCTATTCCGTGTTGATGGGTGGAAATCCGGCGGGACAGCAGGCGGTGTGGGCCGCACCTGACGGTCTCCACATTTTTTTTCAATTCAACGATCGCGGCCGCGGACCCAAAACGACCACGGTTCTGAAACTGGATGGAAAGGGTGTTCCGGTATCTGAAACCGTCGACGGGAACGACTACCTGAAATCGCCGGTTCACGAAATCTACGCCCTCGAGTCCGGAAGAGCTGTTTGGAAGAGCGCCATAGAACAAGGCAGCAAGACGTTGACCACGCCGGCGGTCTATGTCTCCATAAACAGCACGCCGGTAGAACTGGGCGTGCTCGCGCAAGCGGCGCTTGGGAACGGAGAAAAGGTCGCACTCCTGCCCGAAGGGGAAGCGAGCACGGAGCGGGTTACCGAAATCAACATCGAGGTTTCCGGGCGGAAGAAGCGCGTTTCCCTCTACGCCATCCGCGGCCTCGATTTCTCGCCTACCTACCTTTGGCTCGATCAGCGGCAAAGCTTCTTCGCGGTTGTGGATGACTGGTTCACTGTCATTCCGGAAGGTTGGGAACCGTCTGTAAAGATTTTATTGGCTGCTCAGGATGAGGCCAGACAAGCCCGCGCCGCAGGACTCGCTGCCAGGCTGTCTCACAAAGAGCCGAACGGGGTTGTGTTCGCACATGTGAATCTCTTCGATTCCGAGTCAGCGAGGGTTCTGAAAGACCAAAGCATCGTAGTTGTCGGGAATCGTATTGTCAGCGTTGGGCCTTCCGACCACGTGAATGTTCCCAGTGGAGCCGAAGTAATCGATGCGCCGGGCAAAACGCTGCTGCCGGGTCTTTGGGACATGCACTCCCATGTAGGTGATGACGACGGGATATTGAATCTGGCAGCTGGAGTTACGACCGTGCGCGATTTGGGCAATGATAGCGAGTTGCTGCTTGCCCGCCGCAAGCGAATTGAAGAGAGCAAAGAGATTGGCACTCGCATAGTCCTCGCCGGCCTCATCGATGGTCGAGGCCCTTTTCAGGGCCCAACCAAAGTCCTCGTTTCTACTGAAGCCGAAGCTCGCGCCGCGGTCGATAACTACAAGCGACTGGGGTATGTGCAAATCAAAATCTACAGCTCGGTCAAACCCGAGTTGGTCCCCGCCATCATCAACGAAGCCCACAAAAGCGGCATGCGCGTCAGCGGACATATCCCTGCCGAAATGACCGCCGCGCAGTGTGTCGAACTTGGTTACGACGAAATTCAGCACGCCAACTTCCTCATACTGAATTTCATGCCCGACGTGAAAAACACCAACACCATCGCACGCCTGATCGAACCGGCCAAACGGGGCGCCGGTCTCGATCTCAGCTCACCCGAGGTGCGGTCCTTCATCAACTTGCTTCAGGATCACCACACCACACTCGATCTCACCCTCAGCGTGTTCGAAAATCAGTATCTGAACCGGGCCGGCCAAGTCCCTCGCGGTTACCAGCCCATCGCCAGCCGCTTGCCCGTTCAGGTTCGCCGTGGCCTGCTCTCAAGCGGCCTTACCCCGCCCGATGGTATGGACGATACCTACCGGAAATCCTTCGCCAAGATGATGGATCTCGCCGGCCTTCTCTATCGTTCCGGAATCCCCATTGAAGCTGGCACCGATTCGATGGCTGGATTCGCTCTTCATCGCGAACTGGAGCTCGACGTCCAGGCCGGCATTCCTCCCAGCCGCGTTCTTCAAAATGCCACCTTCAATGCTGCCCGCATCATGAAGCTGGACGGTGATCTCGGCTCGATTTCTCCCGGCAAGCTCGCCGACCTCATTCTCGTGAATGGCGATCCGGCGGCAAACATTAGTGATATAAGAAGGACCACATTGGTGATGAAGGACGGCATCGTCTATAAACCAGACGAGCTGTATTCGACTATTGGCGTGATGCCGTAGGCACATTTCCTGGTTCATGAAAACCTTGGCCGGATAAAAGAACGTGTTGTCAGTGATTCCGCTCCACCTTCTTCTTCTCTTCACTGACTCGCAGTCATAAGCCCCCCGTGAAAGTCCAGCCGAATTCCTCACATCTCGAACGGAGATCTCTGCCGCCGGTGGAAGTGGTCTGCAGGGAACTCCACGTGCCGATAAACTGCCTACTCGTAGAAGTGCCCCGCAGACTCGTGCACAAACGACCGTTTCTGACATCTTCCAATCGTCAGTTTATTTAAGTCGGCGTTTAGCTGCGCACTTGGGTCGACGAGCCGCAACAGGTTTTCTGAGTCATTTGTCCGAGCAGGCGGTTATACAGACAAGTGGATACCCTCGCGCTACAATCCGCCGACGCTCTGGCAATCACAGAATTTGTGGGTGTTCTGAGACCTCGCGGAGGCGAGTCGCCATGAGCGCTGACTTAAGCAGAGTCCTTTAGGATCGTGTGTCATCCAGAACTACGCCGATGGCTGAACATCCTAGCACAGCGGATTTGGTTACTAGGCCGGCAGCGCCTCAATGATGTTCAAACCGGACACAGTCGAGATCACCTGAGTGAGACTGAACTCAGCGTCACCCAATAGGTCGCGATATTCCTCCACGGTGCGTTCCTTCCCTCCGGTCATCAGCATCATGATTACATCCGCGAACTTTCCGGCAGAGGGAGCATTTCCATCGGGTAGAGCCCACTCGACAAGCAAGACGGCGCCGTCTTTGGGAACCGCACGTCGGCAATTGGCCAGGATGTTATGGGCGCGCTCATCGTCCCAATCGTGGATCACGTGTTTCATAAGGTAGGCGCGGCAGCCGGGAGGCACTTCGTCGAAGAAATTACAGGGCTGCATGGCGCTGCGCGAGGCGAGTTCACCGCCGAGAAAGCCACGATCCTTAGCTCGCTCAATCGTGTGGGGCAAGTCGGCTAGCATGCCGCGCAGTCCTGGATGCGCCGTCAGAATTGCCGCCAGCAAAATGCCGTTTCCGCCTCCCACGTCCATGAGGCTTCCCCATTTGCCGAAATCGTATGCCCCAGCGACGACTGGTCCAACCAGTGCAGACATACCTGTCATCGCGTCGTCGAAGAGTCGAGCGGTCTCAGGATCTGTCTTTAAGTATTCGAAGGCTTCCATCCCAAACAGCTTGGCTCTGGCCGGGAGTCCAGTCTCGATGCTGTAGAGAATTTCTGCAAACGGTCCGAAAAGGAACTGGCTCCCCCTGAAAATAAGAATGGAGCGAACCGAACCTGGCACACCAGTGCGGAGAAAGTGGGAGAGTCCAGTATTTGCGAATGTTCGAGGGGACGTTTCCTCGAATACACTTTGGCTGGCCATGAGGCGGAGAATGCGGTAGAGAGCCGATTCGTTCACGTTCAGTTTGCGGGCCAGGTCCGAGGAGGTCTGCGCGCCATCTTTCAGCAGATCGGCTACTCCGAGCTTTGCTGCGGCGTACAGAGCCTGATGGATGATGAGACCGTTCGTCATGCCCAAGAGTTGCGACGGTGTTGCGGTCGACGAGGTTTGCGGCGGCATAATTTCCCTCTCGCTGAGTGGAGCACAGATTGTGATCGAGATGGCACGATTCTTTGCCTCTCGTTCAGGTGCGGGCCGCGCGATACCGGTACGGTCCCAGACTCACGATCAGCAGCGTTGCCAGAACCGCCGCGCAGAAGAATCCGATTAGCGGCGCGACGTAGGACCCTGTCTTATCGAAGCCGAAGCCCATGAGATAAGCTCCCAATCCACCAGACACGCCAAACACGGCCCATATCCATCCAAAAATCGCTCCGTACGAGCGCAGGCCAAAGTAACGGCTCGTCAAATACGCAATGATGTCGACCTCTGCCCCTATACCGAGACCGACCAGCACGGCGGCGATGCACGCAGACCAGATTGCGTGGCCCAACCCGAGGAATGCAATCCCGATCGTGACCGCGGAGAAGAGCAATGCTGCGACGCGAGGCGCGAAAAACTGATCCAGCAGGTAACCACAACCTACGCGCCCCATGAACAGCCCAACGCCGAAAAGCGAGCTGGCGAACGCCGCCAGCTGAGCAGAACCACCCCGGTCGGTCAGGATCGCAGGCAAGTGAATGAAACACGCGTGCACGCTCGCAGTCACTAGAAAAAGGCTGCACACCATGGTCCAGAATTCTCGCGTGGGGACGGCCTCTCGCAGGGTTAGCCCGACATCGTTCGCGACGATTGGCATGGGGACGGGAGCCTCCCCAACCCCATCCGGCAGGAGGCCCATATTTTCGGGTCGTTCCTTCAAAAATGCTGCAACCACCGGCAGAGGGATAAGAATAATCGAGCAACCGAAGACCGTGTATGCGAGGCGCCAGCCGAGGGTCGTGACCAATCGCTGTGCCACCGAAGGAATGACAATGGCGCCTAGCCCCATCCCAAGCATCATGACGCTGATGGCCAGTCCTCGGTGCCGGTCAAACCAGTGCGAGACTACGTCCGTGTACGACATTGCCCCGGCACCACCAGATACCACGCCCAAGGCAAAATAGAACACGTACAGTTGCCATATCGCCTCTGACAAGAACCAGCTGGAAATCAGAATCAAACCGAACACAGCCGTGAATGGGAGCAGCACCTTTCGCGGGCCGTAGCGGTCGACAAATCGCCCTGCCAGCGGGATAAACACCGCGGCCGTCAAGTTGTGAATTGTGAATGCGAGAGAAATCTTGGCACGTCCGCCATGAAATTCCTGCCCTATCGCCTTTGCAAAGAACCCGAAGGAAAAGACAACGATTGTGCCGGTGTTGAGGAAGAGCCCGAGGGCTGCAGTCAATGCAACCCACCAGCCGTAAAACACCTTGGGCCTCTCGTTTCTCATTTCAAGCTTGTTCTCCAGATTGCTATTGAGCATACATAACAGTCGTAAAGGCAAGTAGAACGGATAAAGACAAGAGTTAGCGGAACGTATTGGTCGGCGCCGCCGCGCTCCTAATTCAGCTCCCCGCTTTCTGCGTCATCGCACCCTGATCGGCTCGAAATACTGTGGAATGATGACTCTGGTTTTGGGTGATGCGGCAGTCACCTCCTCTGCAAATTCGTTCGCTGCCGCCAGCGACTGGACCCGCAATGGCGCGTATCCATATCCATCCCAATGAGTAGGCATGACCACTAGCGGATTTCCCAAAGCGCCCATCAGCCGGCGCGTGTAGTCGTAAATCTCTAGCCGCTCATTGTTGGCTCCGACCAGCGCAATATCGGGCCGCAGACCCTCCATCTCGCGCTCAATGTAGTTCATCGAGCCCATGGCTAGCACCTCGTGTCCCGCCAACCGAAGCAAGTAAACCACGCTCTGGCCTTCGACGAAGTCGCCCGCCTTGAGTGGCGCTTTCAACCCGGGTGGGGCATTGCCGGCCAGGCGGCTACTCAAGTAGTGCTTGTGAAACAGTGCCGAGTGAATGGTGGGAATCACCTTCAGGGAGAACGCCCCAAACGCATAGTCCTCGCCTCCACGAACCACAATGAGCTGCACATCAGGTACGTCATAGGCGCGAGCCAGGTTGGCGACCGTCTTGTTCCCGACGATTATTGCGCCGGTTTTCTTTGCGATGTAGGGCGCGTCCAAAGCGTGGTCGAGGTGGCCATGCGTGACTAAAATGTAATCTGCGCGACGTATCTTTGCATCGATTTCTTCCGTATCAGGTGCAATAATCGTTTGCGGGTCGGTAGGTTGTCCTGTGGTGGCCGGGGCTGGGGGATGCTGAAATTGCGTGATGTACGGATCCACGAGCACGAAGGTTTTGCCATCGTTAATCTGCCAGCCGGCGTTGCCCAGATATGTAAGCTGAACTTCGGTCCGCTCCCGAGCGTTTGCGATCTTGGAGGGGCTTGGCGTCTGGGCAGGAACAGCCGTCGCGCAGGCGGCTAATACGAAGGGGACCATATATCGTGTTAGCATGTCGACCTCCTGCCAACTAGCGCTGATAAACGTTTCCGTGAGGCGGCCAGCGCTGCCGGAGTGTCTCGGTCAGCCAGTGACCTAATCTGCAACCCGTCATCCTTTTAGAAACGAAACGCCCGTTGGAATCCTCGGCGGCTGTTCAACTTCGTTCATATGTTCAACTAGGGCAGGGATAGGGGTGCCCAGGCGGGCGTTGCATCTTCCCACTGGTTATCGGTCAGCGGTCGTTGATTGGAGCCATCCGCGTCCATCACAAAGAGCTCGCCATAGGGTTGAGGAACGTCGTCGGAGAGCGAGGCTTCATCTTTGAATCCTAAACGGGCGCTGCTGAAGAGAATATGCTTTCCATCTGGAGACCACATATTGTGTGCATCATTTCCTGGAGTGGTGGTCAATCTCTTCAAATCGGTCCCGTCGGGTCTGATCGTGTAAATGTCATAGTCATCTTCGCTTAGGCGTGTGAACGCGATCAGATCGCCTTTTGGAGACCAGGAAGGGAAATTGTCAAATCCACTGGTCAGCTTTGTTGAGGAGCCATCGTCCAGATTGATGATTCGGAGACCATACTCTCCCTCGCTCCAGAAGCGATACACGATCCGCTTGCCATCTGGAGACCAGCTCGGGAACCCGCTGTTTCCCGCAGTCTTGGTGAGCTCATGGAGTTCCGAGCCATCCGGGCGCATCAGCATGACGCGAGCTGGTCTGCCGCTGCGAGGAGCAAAATAGAAACCTACCCCAAAAGCGATCCAGTCATCCTTCGGCGACCATTGTGGCGCAAGGGCCAGAGTGCCCTCTTCTCCACGAAAGATCTGTTTAGCATTTGTTCCATCCGCATCCATTACAGATATTGAGGACATCCTCGAACTGGGGACCGTTCCAAGGTAAGTTACAGCAAGTTTCTTCCCGTCATGCGAAAACGCGGGAAACGGGTCCGATTGGGCAAGGTCAAACTCCGGATCGATACTGAACATGGGCTCGTTTTGGCGCCATGGTTCAGTGGACCATTTCTGATATACGACGCTTTTGCCGTCACGAGCCCAAGAAGGGTTCCGCATCTGTCCCTCAGTACCTTGCTCGCCGGTCGTGAAGACCAAACCCATCCGCGGCCCTGCCTTCATGACGAACCCGATTCTATTTCCGCTGAGAAACTGCGGTGAAACTTTCAGCCCGGGACCTGACGTGTGCTCCTGGCAAGTTCCGTTCGCAATACTCACCGAGACGATCTGCGAATCGACCAGTTTTCCCGGACCGACGACGGGTGACGCCCGCCGGGCGTAAAACGTATCTTGAATGTCCATTTCATAAAAAACAATTCTCTCCCCATCGGGGGACCACTTAGGTGAGCCCGCAAATTTGCCCGCAGGCGTCAGCCTCCGCACGTCAGTACCGTCAGCTCGCATCAGATAAATGCTGACAGCATGTGACTGTTCAAATCGTCCGCCGTCCCGCCTCACTGGCGTGTTGCGGTCCGATGAAAACGCGATCCATTTTCCGTCTGGGGACCATGATGGCCGGAAACTACCCGGGGCGTGCGAGAGGTTTTGCGCCTTTTTGGTCTGCAGGTCGAGCACCCAAATGTCGGCGGATCCAGTACCGCGTGAGGACACGAACGCAAGCTGTTTTCCATCCGGTGAGAGCGCCCCTTGGTAGTCATACGCGGGGTCATCGGTCAGTCGTTCGAGGCCTGACCCGTCCGGGTGCACACGATAGATATCGGCCGACCCGCCGCGCTCAGACGTAAAGACGATCCACTTCCCGTCAGCGGACAACGAGGCGTTGTAGTCAAAGCCGGAATTTGGCAGCAGCGCACGCTCGTTGGAGCCGTCCGCATTTGCGATGAATAGCGTTGACTGGGAGGGCCCGATACGGTGAAGAAGAATCCGTTCTTTCGCGTAGAGAACCGGGGTGACCACCAGTAACGTCGCCAGCAAAGCTCTCCTCATCATGATTAGCTCCCGCTGAAAACTCGAATTGCAAAAAGCGGTACTGCTCGAGTTCTACCTATGAATCTGTTACTCGACATGCGCATCGAAAACGCCCGTCTGCACATGACCAGAGCGTTTGACCTGCACAAAGATCCGGTATAGCCCGGCCTTGGGGAATCCGTAGGGAAATGAGACTTCTGGGGACGATACATTCATAGTCATGTCCATCGCAGGTTGGGAGTCGGGTTGATTCACCAATTGCGGTTCGTTAGCTAGCGGGGGAGCAAGCGGTAAACTCGCCTGAGCCAATTGCAGC
>Ga0207034_1103_pt2 | contig 13476 bp, 13 predicted proteins | sample Alteio_BWMinCont_36_FD_153269 | JGI IMG/M metagenome (GOLD analysis project Ga0207034, IMG submission 153269) | Enriched cells from forest soil in Barre Woods Harvard Forest LTER site, Petersham, Massachusetts, United States -... | ecosystem: Environmental > Terrestrial > Soil > Temperate forest >...
CTCTGAAGCAGCGATGCACGGATGGTCATGCGGCTGTTCCGAGTGCGCCGCAGCTTTCTCGGGACCAGCCGCATGACCATCCGTGCATCGCTGCTTCAGAGGATTGGGCGCGTGCCGGAAGCGATCAGGATCGAAGCGGACGAATATTTATTCACTCTGGCGGCCACCCTTTCCGACGCTCGGATTCTTCCCGAAGCGCTCACCTATTATCGATTGCATGATGCAAACGCATATCAGATGTCAAACCCGGATTCCAAACGCATCAGGCGGAAGCAGGAAGTTATTGCTGCCTTGGCTGAGTCCCTATCCGTCCAGCTCGAGCGTTATGGGATTCCCCAATGGGTGCGCGCGGAGGTGACTGATATTGTGCGTGCGGAAGCAGACCAATTGCGATTGTCAGCGGGCGATGGTTGGTCCTGGGAGACGGCACGGACGGAATGGACAATCTACGAGACGTTACATCCCGATGCCTCGCCTGGGCAGCGTGCCTTTAAGCTCCTGACCCTGCTTCCCGGGCTTTTGATTCCGCCACGCGACTTTTATCGGATCCGCCGGAGGATTGCGTCGAGCGATGCCTACCTTAGCGCACGGAAACGCTGGCTTCCCGTCCCCGGCATGACCCACATCGAAAAATCGTTGAAGTCCAGTCGACAAGACCTTGGTCGGACTCCATCCTTGTCGAACATCCCGGGACCAAAATGAAAACCGCTGAATCCATGCGAGAGGACTGGGACGGCCGCGCGCGAAAAGACGCGTTCTTTTACATCGCATCCTGGCGCAAGCATTGGGATGAGGGCACTTTTTTTCAATCCGGCGAAGACGACTATCAGCGCCTAGTGGCCAGAGTTCCAGATAACCGCCGGTTTCCAGTTCAACAAAAGAAAATGCTGGAGATCGGTTGCGGCGTCGGCCGGATGACACGCAGCTTTGCGCAAAGATTTCGGAGTGTCCTGGCAATTGATTTATCGCCTGAAATGCTAAGCCGAGCGCGGGTTCTAAATGCGGGAAACGAGAACATCACATGGATTCGCGGTAATGGTACCGATCTCGACCCGGTCGCTAGCAGTTCCGCAGACTTTGTCTTCAGCTACCTTGTTTTGCAGCATCTTCCTCAGAAACAATTGATCCGTGCATATATATCGGAAATGTTTCGTGTGTTGTCTCCGGGAGGCCTCTGCCTGTTCCAATTCAATGGGACGAACCATGGCAATATGAATTTGGAAGGGGCGCATGGCATGGGGCCTCATGGATGCACTGTGGGCATTGCGTCTTCGATCGCTAGTAGAGGGAATCTCGGCGATATTCGCATTGGATCCCGAAATGGCAGGAAAGAATTGGCACGGCGTCGCTGCCAGTAACAGCGAAATCGTTGCCGCCGTTTGCGCCAATGGCGGCGAGGCTATCGAAATCTTCGGCGAAAATACTCCGATAGCTTGCTGCTGCGCCTGCAAGGGCGCGGCCGAGGCTGGCAGAGCGGAAGCATGATCTCGATCGGAATCAACTATTCGCAGATGCACGACTCCTCCGCGTGCATCGCGCGTGACGGCGAGGTTCTCTTCGCCGCGGCTGAAGAAAGGTTAAGTCGCGCGAAGCACGATGCCCGGTTTCCCGTGCTTGCCATTCGCGCTTGCCTTGAGTTCGCGGGGGTTCGTCCCGACGAAGTCGACTTTGTTTGCCAGGGGTGGCCCCGGCCGCGCGCGGCATTTTTACACGATCTGAAAAGCTACGCGTCCGGCAAGCAGCCCGCCGATTCGCGCGCATTGCTAAATTCCACTCGCCAATTCGTCAGCTTATGGCACCAGCGCGGCGGCGAGAACCGGTTTCGCCAGAATTTCGGCGCCTCGAAAGCGAGCTTTCGATTTGTTGACCATCATCTGGCGCACGCGATCAGCGCCTACGCATATTCGGGATTTGACGATGCGGCCGTTCTGGTTCTAGACGGACGCGGCGCGTGGGAAGCCACGTCGCTTTGGCGCGGCCACGACGGCCGGCTTGAGCACATCTGGACAATCCCGTGGCCGAATTCGCTGGGCCTCTTCTATGCGCAATTCACTCACTATCTCGGTTTCGAGCCCTATGCCGACGAGTGGAAAGTGATGGGCTTGGCGCCCTACGGCGAGCCGGGCGTCAATCTGCGCGAATTTATCAATCCGGACGATAGCCCCTACCGCGTGGCGTCGCGCCTTCTGATCGGAAGAGACGCCGCGCCACTCGCACAAATCGAAGCGCGCCTCGGCCCGAAGCGCGTGCCCGAATCTCAAATCGAGATGCCACACAAGAATCTGGCCTTCGCCGTGCAGGACGATTGCGAGCGCGCTATGCTCACGCTGGCTCGCGCCGCAGTCGAAAAGACCGGATGCCGCAGCTTGTGTCTCGCTGGCGGCGTGGCGCTGAATTCTAAAGCCAACGGCAAGATCCTTACGTCGGGATTCGTCGACCGCATCTTTGTACAACCGGCGGCGGGCGATGACGGCGTCTGTTTGGGCGCGGTTCTCGCGCCTCATCTTGACGCTGGCGCCAAGCTGCCCGTGCGGAAAATGCGCCACGCTTATCTAGGACCGGAGTCCTCGGAAGAGGACATCTCCCGGACGCTCGAGACCTACAAGCTACGGGCAACGCGTGTCACTGATCCCGCACGGGCCGCGGCACAGATGCTCGCAGAGGGAAAAATCCTCGGCTGGTTTCAGGGCCGCATGGAGTTTGGACCGCGCGCCCTAGGAAGCCGGTCGATTCTTGCCGACCCGCGCGATCCGGAGATGAATGCCAAGGTGAACAACGCGGTCAAATTCCGCGAGTGGTGGAGGCCGTTTGCTCCTTCGATGCTCGCCGAAGCCGCGCACGAATACATCGAATCCGCCACTGATTCCCCGTTCATGATTCTTACGGCGCAGGTAAAGCCTGAAAAGCGCAGCGTGATTCCTTCCGTGACGCACGTGGATGGAAGCGCGCGCCCCCAAACGGTCGAGCGCGACGTCAACCCGCTTTATTGGCGGCTCATCCAGAACTTTGGCGAACGCACGGGAGTGCCAGTCGTGATGAACACTTCGTTCAATCTGCGCGGCGAGCCGATCGTTTGTACGCCGACGGACGCAGTGCGGACCTTTTTTAGCTCCGGAATGGACTCTCTGGTAATCGGCAATTTTGTTGTCGAGAAGTAGGATCTCATGTCGTCTGCCGAACAATGGGTTGCCTTGATGGGCAGGCGCGACGCGCCAACCGATGGTGTCACAGACTATTGCTCTTTCCTCGGTGACGCGCTCTCCACCCACGGCATACACTTGAAGAAGGTGCGAGTCACTTGGAACGAAAATGGCTGGACGGCCGCATTGCGAGCATTAGAGGCGCAAAGCGAAGATTGGCGGGGGCGCTGGGTACTCCTGCAATACACGGCGCTGGCTTGGTCAAGTCGTGGGTTTCCCTTTGGGGCATTACGAGCACTCGAAATCGTCGCGCGGCATGGTGCACATTGCGCTGTAACTTTTCACGAGTTCTCACGCCAACCCGCATCTCAACGCTGGATTGACCGCGTGCGTGGCGCCTGCCAGGACATAGTGATCCGCAGAATGTACCGCAGAGCGGACAAAACCATTTTCACAGTACCTATCGAGACCGTTGAATGGGTACCCGATGACGACCGCAAGGCGACGTTTATTCCTATCGGTGCGAATATTCCGGAAAGGCTGATTCTTCGCAAGCCAACACCTGCCGACAAGGAAAAGACCGTCGCGATTTTCGGGGTTACGGGCCCGCCAAGTATGGCCTCTGAGGTGAACGCGATCATATCAGTTGTGCGAGAAGCTGGAAGATCGTTGCCGGGGCTACGCCTCCTGCTCGTTGGGCGAGGCTCATCCGACGCAGGGCTATTTCTGACGCCGGCGCTGCGCGGAGACGGCGTGGAAGTGATCACTAAGGGAATCTTGCCCGCCGAGCAAGTGGCCCACGAGTTGGAGTCGGTGGACGCCTTCCTTTTCCTGCGTGGTGCAGTTACCGCTCAGCGAGGGAGTGCGCTTGCGGCGATTGCCTGCGGACTGCCCATCGTCGGCTATCAAAATGGGCGAGTCAGTCATCCGCTGGACGAAGCGGGCGTGGAATGGGCTCCTCTGGGCGATACGGGCGCCTTGGCTCGGGGCCTGGTCAGGGTTCTTACCGACAAGCACAGATGGACGGACCTGCATGATCGCAATCTTCGCGTCCAACAGAACTACTTTTCATGGATCCGAATCGCCCATCAGTATTCGACGGTTCTCTCAGAATGACGAAGCGTCCGCTCAGCGTGCTTTTTGTTGCTTCGCACCCTGTTCAATATGCATCGCCGATCTTTCGTCTCTTGGCGAAAGACCCGAGGATTGAAGTCCAGGTCGCATACTGCAGCATGCAAGGCGCGGAATCCCACTGGGATCCCGATTTTGGGGTGGAGGTAAAGTGGGATATTCCGTTACTGGACGGGTATCCCTGGATCGCCATGCGGAACCGCTCGCCTTTTCGGCGGCATGGATTTCTTCGTCTTTTGAATCCGCAGGTGTGGCGATTGATTCGATCGCGGAAATTCGATGCGGTCGTCTTTTACACGGGTTATATGTGCGCAACGTTTTGGCTCGGGATCTTGGCGGCCAAGTGGTCACACGTCGCGGTTCTCTTTGGCACCGACGCGCACGATCTATCGCCGCGAGATCACAAGAAATGGAAGCTCTGGATCAAAAGGCGGCTATGGCCTCAACTGTTCCGCCTGGCGAGCGTGGTGATCGTGCCATCCAGTGGCGGAGTCGCGTTGATGAACTCACTCGGAATTCCTGAGAGGCGCATTGTCCTTACTCCGTACACCGTAAACAACGAATGGTGGACGGAGAGATTCAAACAAGCGGATCGTGGCGCAGCGCGGGCTCGTTGGGAGATTCCTGAGGAGGCTGTAGTCATTCTCTTTTCGGCAAAGCTCCAGCCGTGGAAACGCCCCCTGGACGTCCTGCGTGCGTTCGCTCGTATTCCAGCCGCCGATTTGTATTTAGTATTTGCGGGTGACGGCTCTTTGCGCTCAGCCTTGGAAGCCGAAGCCAAATCCCTCGACGTCGCAGCGAGGATCCGTTTTCTCGGATTTGTAAATCAATCCGGCCTGCCAGAAACTTACACCGCATCTGATATTCTGGTTCTGCCGTCGGAGTACGAACCATTCGGTGTTGTTGTAAACGAGGCCATGCTGTGTGGTTGTTGCCCGGTCGTGAGTGATCGTGTTGGAGCTCGCTTCGACTTGATTCGCGAAGGCGAAACGGGCTTTGTTTTTCGTGCAGGTGACGTGGATGCTCTCGCGGGTGTGTTGAGAATGGTTGTTCGCGACGGCGCGACCCTGAAACGAGTTGGCCGGGCAGCCCGCGAGCGAATGACCACTTGGTCTCCACTGACAAATGTCGACAAAACCATTGGGGCAATTGAGTATGCTGTGACACTTTAGTTTTCGCTTTTTTTGGCATTGAGCAAGTGGCCACGTGAAAATCCTCATATACTCGGAGTCGTTTCTCCCTTCAATGGGGGGCCTCGAGAGGATCACATTTGAACTTGCGTCGGGCCTCGCTGAATGGTCGGCCCGGGAATCTGATGCAGAAACGCTTGACGTCACTGTCGTAACGCGGACAGCGGGCAATCTTTCGGAGGATGGAAAGCTTCCGTTCCGCGTCGTTCGACGCCCCGGCTTGTATGAGTTGGTAACGCTGGTGCGCGAGAATCAGCTGCTTCATCTCGCGGGGCCGGCAATTCTGCCTCTTGCATTCGGCTTGCTGATGGGAAAGTCCGTTGCAATTGAGCACCACGGATTTCAAACTATTTGTCCAAATGGCCAGTTTTTTCATGTTCCAACGCGGAGGCTCTGCAAAGGGCACTATATGGCTGGTCACTACACCGAGTGTTTCGAGTGTAATTTGTCCGAAGTTGGCCCGGGCAGAAGCGCGAAGATGCTGCTCCTCACGCCGTTTCGCCGCTGGCTCGCCAAGCGGGCCGGGGCCAACATAACTCCTACGGCCTGGCTTGCCACCGTCCTCAAGCTCCCTCGAGTGAGAACGGTTTATCACGGAATTTCTCTCACTTGTGATAACAACACCGCGAACACCGTTTGTCCGACCTTTGCTTTTCAGGGGCGCTTGGTTTCAACGAAAGGCGCGGGAATACTGTTGGAGGCCGCGAAACAACTTCGCGCGGAAGGAGCGGCGTTTCTACTGAAGATTATCGGGGATGGACCGGAACGCCGTCGGCTGGAAGCGCAGGCGGAGCCCCTCGGCCCGATTGTTCAGTTTCTAGGTCATCTTCCCGACGAATCACTTGCACGAGCGCTGTCGGACGTCTCTGCCGTCGTGGTTCCATCGTTGGCGGGAGAGGTTTTCGGCCTAGTCGTTGCCGAAAATATGTTGCGCGGCAAAGTCTTAATTGTTTCGAATATAAGCCCATTGAAGGAATTAGTTGGCGACACAGGACTGATCACTCTCGCCGGAAATGCAGAGGACCTCGCGTCGTGTATGCGTCGCGTGATCGAAGACCCGTCTTTAATCCCGTCGCTCGGTTCTGCAGCGCAAGAGCGGGCGACTCATCTCTTTGGTCGGCGCGGCATGATCCAGTCGCATCTGGCCGTCTACCAAGGCATCATGCAATAAGGGGCAACCCGATAGATGTCGTTGGAGCGAATTGTCGGCCGAGTTGACATGCGTCCGGACGAGCGCGCGAGCGAGCAGACGCTGGAAATTCGCAAGGTGGACGCAATCATCCCTGTATATAGTGAGCGACCCGATGCGCTCTCGGCAACTCTCTCCGCATGTCTAAAGCAAACGTATCCGCTCTCGAGAATCTTCGTTATCGATGACGGTTCTCCACGACCCGTTTCTTTGCCTGAATCGTTCACTTCTTCCGGAAACATCCGACTGCTGCGCTTGGAGGAGAACCAGGGCATCTCAGCCGCGCGTAACGCCGCCATTTCACAGTCTAGCGCGGCATTCTTGGCTTGCATCAACGTAGATATACTGCCGCAAGCAGACTGGCTTGCCACGTGCCTGGATTATATGGCGGCTAATCCCAGAGTCGGGGCTTGCTACGCACGAATCGTTCCCGCCGCTCAAGATCGTGTTCTCTCTCGGTGGCGTATGCAGTTCCATGAGCAAAAATACGGAGAACGGTCCGGACCCGCAGCATTTGCGCCCGGCCATGCTGTTCTTTTTCGCAAGGACGCAGTGGATTCGGTTGGCGGCTACGACGTGCGGAGACGGCGAATTACGGAAGACTCAGATATCTGCGAGCGAATTCGGCAGAAAGGGTACGAAACACATTACCTTGCGAAAAGCCAATGCGTCTCTATCCAAGAGGACACGCTTTCCAATCTCTGCAAGAAGCAGCTCGCCAGAGGCGGATGGTCATCGCCTCAAGATTATGCTCTGGGGCGCCTTGTCAGAGCGGAGTCTAAATGGCTTTCGGTCAGAATCGTTCGCAATGTCGTGAATTGTCGCTGGAGATTTATTGCCGTAGATTTCGCAGTTTGGGCGGGTTCCTTGTTTATCGCCTCGCGTAGCGCAATTGAAACACGAGATCCTTAGGATCGGCAACAATCGATCGAGGGCTCGTCCGACAATTGACTCAGCGACCCAGAAGTGCTTGAGCGGCTTTCCAAACAGCCCTAGGTAAAGCCTTAAGAAGTGGGCGGAGGTTCCGCTGGCGCTCGAAAACTGACTTGTGGATCAGTAGCAGGTCGTCTGAAAGATGCAGAGCCTGCATGTAATGCAGATTGGTGTTAATTAAATCCTCATGCACGTAGAGAAAAATGTTCTGCCTGTACCAATACTTTACTTCCGGATTTTTCCAAATCTCCTTTCGGATTACATCGAGGGCTGCGTATCGTCGTTTCTTAAAAAGGTTCATCCAAAAATCAGGCCATTGTTCGTTTACATGATGGGTCCCGCCCTGTCGCGGAACCGCCGCTGAAAAAAGAACAACCGGTGCGAGCTTCACGAGCGACTCAATAAATTCCTCCGCTGCCGTTCGATGCAGATGTTCAGCAACTTCCAGGGATAGAGCTAGGTCGAATCGTTCTTCGATATCGAACGCTTTGCCAACATTTACGGAGCGGAAATCATCCTTCGAAATCACCAGCCATGAAGGGTCAACGTAGGGGCCATCCAGGCCCAGGACTCGCTTGACACCGTTGTCTAGAAAGACGGACAACCACGAGCCTGAGCCACACCCGACATCCACCACACTGCTCGGCTGTACAAGCGAGCACACAATCGGAACGACGACCTTTGCGGATTGCAGGTTGTCCGCGGGGCCGTCGGGCATGTAGTAAGCTTGGGTATATGGCGGCCGAGTTCGCATGTCTGATGATTAAGGGCGAGCGCCAAGTGCCGTCTAAAGCTCAATTTAAGTATATAGTATTTTGTTTTTGGATCGAGGTTTCGTGAAAATCAGGCGCTTGAGGTTCGTCCTTCCAGAGTAGGGCCCGTATGGACAGGCGCGCGCTCGGTCGCGAATATCTCAGATGGGATCTGACAAATTGATTGCGGTCGCCAGGCGATTCACGGAGATCTAAAAAGTGCAGACGATACGCATCCCCGCCCTTCGAACTCAGGCTTTGATTGGTATCGGTTTTATGGGAATCGCGCTTTTGGCCGCGTGGCAGATCGGGGGAAAGATTGCCATCGGGGATACGGCCTTCCTGATTTATGCGGCGCTCGGGTTTGCGGCGTGTGCTGCAACCGTGGTGATCATGCAGAATTGGCGGACCGGATTCTACATTTTTTTCGTGTGGATGATGTTCGAAGATTTGGTTCGCAAATATATGGGCAACGGCCTCGCCCTTTTTTTCGGCAAGGACGTGCTCCTAGCTCTGATTTATCTGTCGTTCTACGCCGCCGTCCGAAAGGGCCGTGAGAAGACGTTTCGGCCACCCTTCCTTTTTTTCTTCAGCTTGTTCTTCTGGCTGGGGCTTCTGCAGGTTTTTAACCCGAACTCTCCCAGCATTTGGTATGGACTGCTTGGCTTCAAGGTTTACTTCTACTACGTACCGCTTCTATTTGTTGGCTACTCCCTAATTCGTAATGACGAGGATCTAAAGAAGTTTTTGACGGTGAATGCCTTGCTCGCGATAGCGGTGAGCGTAATCGGTATCACTCAGTCGATTCGGGGAAACGGCTTTTTGAATCCCGCAAGTCTGGCTCCTGAACTACAGGAGCTGGGCGATCTGAACAAAACCACCCTTTCTGGACAATTTTTTAACCTCCCCGACTCCGTGTTCGTAAGCGCGGGTCGTTATACTGAATATCTTCCGATAGCTTTTCTAATAGCGATGGGAGCAGCGGGATACCTTCTGCTCTACACCAAGCGCAGCCGGGGACTGGTATTTACAGCAATAGGTCTTTTGGGAGTAGCCGCTCTTCTCAGTGGTAATAGAGGGTGCTTTGGGACGATTCTCATCGCGTCCGTGCTGTTATCGATGGGGTTTGTCTGGGGCGCTCCGTGGCGCCAGCGACAGGCTCACCGTATGGTGAAGGCGATTCGCCAATCTGCCCTCATCGCGGCGACGGCCCTGATTATTGTATTCGCTTTGTTTCCTCAGGAAGCGGGCTCTCGGTTACAGTATTACACGGAGACTATGCTCCCCAACGGAGGTAATTACCAGCTAGGCTATCGAGCTTGGGACTATCCACTGCAGAATTTCTTGGCGGCTTTCTCCCTACCCAACTGGGTCTTCGGGTACGGAATTGGCACCGCCTCCTTGGGAACACAATATGTGGCGAAATTGACCGGGACCCGCCCTCTCCCGATTGGTGTCGAAGAGGGTTACGGGGCCTTGATCGTTCAGATGGGAATAGTCGCGCCCGTTCTGTGGATTCTCTGGACTGCCGCCCTCCTCTATTATTCCTGGAAAGTCATCCGCACCCTTCGTGAGACGCGCCTATTTCCTATCGCTTTGGCAATCGGTTGGTACGCTTTCGTGCTACTTTACCAGTGGACCTATGGCAGCATGAATGGATATGAGAATTACACCTGCAACGTGTTCCTATGGCTTCTGATCGGGATTTTGTTTCGTTTGCCAGATTTGCTGGTCAAATCTCCTAATAGGGACTCTTTAGTCCTGGCGGACTCTCAGGCGAGTGGGCTTAGTTCGTAGTCACCTGTGGGACCTAGGTTGATGTTTCAATTCCGACGAGCGTGATGCCGTTGTCTTTCTCCCCGCCATATCTTGTGGTTTTCATCGGGTATCAAGGAAAGCGGACCGTCGAGGCGAGGTCGGAACGACGGACTTGTTCGTTTCCGACGACCACTTGCCCTTCAAACGCAGGAAGTAGCTTTCGAAATATCGACGAGAGAAATAGGACAAGATGATCGCTACTCCTGCCGCACAAGCAAACCGAACCCACATAGCGCCAAAGCGTCCAATCATCTCTGGAAGGTGTGGAAAATATCGCTTCGAAATTGAGTCGTAGGCCTCGAACACGAGTAGATGGATGAGATACAGACCGTAGCTAATATCTCCTAAAAAGCGCAACGTGGGGCGCACAACCAGGAATCTCCACGGAGTGGTTCCAAACAACAAAAAAAGACCCAGGACGCCAGTGAACATGAGGTTCCAAGGCGTCTCTTGTAGAGCTGCTCCTAGAGGTCTGAGACGCGTTAGAATCCCAAATCGCGCGCCGGCAAGTTCGAGGATGATGGCTGAAGAAATTAGCAACGCCGAAAAGCGCATCAGCCACTGCCGGTCTTTATGAAACTCTCGTAACGCAATTGCCAAGATCGCTCCGGCAGCTAAAGCGTCGGAGACATTCCAGGTATAGGAAGAAAGTCCCTCTCCGGCCCCAACCTCGAACTCGATCCATCTGATCACAGGTGTAACCAAAACGGTCGCACACGCACAGCCAAAGACGGCCTTCGCCGAGAGCCGACGAACTATCGTCGGCCACAACAGATAGAAATGTTCCTCTACAGCGAGCGACCACAGCACGGGGTAGGAAGCTGCCACTCCGAAGAGAGGAGCTAAGTTCGAGAGGTAGAAGATACTAAAAATCAGGAACCCAGGTGACGCAGCCCTCAAGACTGCGAGAAGAAGAAGGATGGCATAGTATGCTGGAAGGATGCGGAGAGCGCGGCGAACGTAAAAGCGTCTGTAGTAATCCGAAGTTCGTCGTGTGTCCAAAAGGATTCCTGTAATCAGAAATCCGGAAAGAACAAAGAACAGGTTTACACCCAGCCACCCCGGCAACGTTGCCAAAACGAAAAGCCTCGCCACACCCACGAGGCCGCCAATACCTTGAGACCAAAAAAATCCGTGGTAGAGCAAGACTGCTGCGATAGCTATCCCTCGCAAAGTATCGAGCTCTGGCATGAACGGGCGGATTAGCGGTTCAGTTGTGGACCGCCAGGAAGATGAAAGCCTATAAGTCCCGGGAATAGAGCTGGCAACTGTCATAGGTTGGGATTGCGCGAGCTCGACTGCCCTGGAAATTCATTACAATTCTTCTCGAAGATCACTTGTTTCGCTCTATAAGCAAGGCAATAATACTGCGGGCGCTCGCTTTGCCAGTTGACGCACGGTGCCCGACCCGCGATCGAATGAATTCATCCGAACACGATGCAGTCGCGATCCAACGCGAGTACTGCACCAAGACCGCCGCTCAGTATGATGCCATGCACGCCGGCGAGGGCGACGCGCAGCCGGAGATATTGAGGAGCGTCCATGCCCTTCTCCAAATGGTGCAGCCGGGCACGCTGCTCGACGTAGGCTCCGGAACGGGGCGCGGAATTCAATTTCTGCGAGGTGCAATCCCGAACCTCTCGGCCTTTGGCATCGAACCCGTTCACGCATTGATCGACCAGTCAGTTGAAAAGGGCCGCGTTCCAGCGGGCATTACTCTGCAGGGAAGCGGTGGCGCTCTTCCGTTCAAAGACGCGAGCATCGATGTAGTCTGCTCCTTTGCCATTCTCCACCATGTACGAGAGCCAAACAAGATTGTGCGCGAGATGCTGCGCGTCGCTCGAAAGGCGGTACTAATCGTCGGCAGCAATAGGTTTGGCCAGGGGAGCTGGGCAGCACGCGTGCTGAAGCTCGCGTTGTACAAAATGGGTCTGTGGCGTGTGGTCAACTACGTCAAGACGCGCGGTAAGGGTTATATGATCTCCGAAGGCGATGGCTTGGCCTATTCCTATAGCGTGTACGATTCCTTTGATTGCTTGGCGAGCGCCGCGGCGCATTTGGTCGTCAATCCCGCGGGCGCAGTCAAGGCCAAAAGTGGTTCCACCCCCTGCTGACAAGTGGCGGCATCATCGTCCTCGCGATCAAAGAATCCTATTGGTCTAGCGTAGCTTAGCGAGTTCGAAGCGTGCCACATGCGGTTCCCGGCCCAAGAGGCCGCCGACCGGATCATCCGCTACGAAGCTCATTTGAGCCGGGAGTTCTCTCGCACCCTGAACGAGCTTGAGCGCGTGCAACGCATGCGTCGGGAGTCGCTCCGCACCGCGAGTAGAACCACGCTCGCTGGAGGCAGAGTGGGATGGATTCAAGCGCGAAACAAGCGTTCAGGTCGCAACCGCATGCTCTCCAAAGTTGCAGTCGTTCGACCGCCCCGATACCCCGACAACCTCGTCAGCAACTCTTTCTCACGTATTCGACATTGAAAAGCCCGACGTCAACCTGTCCGGCCGAACTGATCTGAAAAGCCCCCTTGGCTTCAAAATTGGCGGCGGCTATGGTTCGAAGCAGATCGGGATAAAAGGGACTCTCTTTGTAAAGCTCGATCATGAAGCCCTTCACTTTCGGGTTAGCCAGGGTCTTTGTCGACCCCTTGAAAAAAGCCACTTCAGAACCATCGATATCAATTTTCATGTAGTCCGGAACGGGCAGTCCAAGTTGCTCGATAGCTTGGTCTAGCGATAACGTGCGGACAACCCGCTCCGTATCCAGCAGACCCAGCACGGAAGAGTGAACCGCATTTTCTTGGACTCTAAGGACCTTGTGGTGGTCACCGCGCCGCTGCTTGCGGCTGTTCGACATTAAAATACCTTCCCGATTAGACCCGTCTGAGATCGCGATCTCGAAAGCCTGCAGATCTCCATGCGCGTTAGCCCTCCGGTTTAGATCGAGCGCCTCGAAATTCTTCGGATCAGGCTCGAAGGCGTACGTCTTTAGTCCATGCGCGGCGGCAAAGAGTGAAACATTGCCGATACTGGCGCCCAAGTCAAAAAACACGGCGCCCTTCGGCATACCCGTTATGTAGTCGTAGATTTCCTCTTCGTAATGCTGCCGGATCTGGTCGGCGGTGTCACCTTCCAGAGCCGCAAACCGGCTGATAGTCCCCTTTATGTCTACCTCACGGATCCCGCCTCTACTCCTCCGATTCGAAGCTGACCGCCACAACTCCTTAAGTCTTGCTGGAAACATAGGCATGCTAGTCCTTGCAATTCAGCTGCGCGGAAATTGTAACGGAAAAACGCCCAATGCGGTCGCAATATGGTGATCTC
>Ga0207034_1121_pt1 | contig 13408 bp, 12 predicted proteins | sample Alteio_BWMinCont_36_FD_153269 | JGI IMG/M metagenome (GOLD analysis project Ga0207034, IMG submission 153269) | Enriched cells from forest soil in Barre Woods Harvard Forest LTER site, Petersham, Massachusetts, United States -... | ecosystem: Environmental > Terrestrial > Soil > Temperate forest >...
CTCGCATACATCATGCACGGTCAAAATGAACAAGTTCTGCAGTGGATCATAGGAAGGGGGCCAATAATTAGCGGCCCCGTGAACGTCAGGGAGACAGGTCGTTCCATCGTCCTTTTTTAGTACTGGCGTTCCGTCTGAGGTAACTTCTGCCCAATTTATTTCCCTCCGGGATCACGTACGAAGTGGCATTCTCACGAACTCGGTCAGATAATCTTCTGCGAAGAGGGGGCCTGCGTGAACGCGATCAAGGGCGGCCCTATCGTCCTCTTGCACGCCGGCGAAACTTCTTACGCTCCGCCTGGCGTCCCTCATTGGCAGGGTGCGGCACCAAATGAAGGGGGGACGCAGTTCAATATTTCGCGTGGCACTGCCACTTGGTTCGGGGATGTAACCGACGAGGAGTACCATTTGCCAACCTCTCATATTGAGATCGTTGGTCCGAAGAAGTGACTAGAGTGCTCGATCACGCAGTGTTCGAAGAGTGTGGAAAACGCCGGTAACATCCAGATTGCGACAGCAGTGTCGCTCGTCATTAGTAATCTTTCTGGCGACTTCAGTCATCGGAATTGTTGGGTGGCCTCATGCAGCGGGGCTTACGATCACCTTAGCGGGACAGTCAATGATTCGGTCGGATCTACGGCGGACAGATCCTACTGCGAAGCCCATAGTATCCTCCCTTTTAGGGAGACGTAAAATTCACGAATTTTGAGGGAGTGATCGCAGAGCCAGAGCGACCGAATGATTCCGTGCCTGAGGCACGGCCAAATGGTGGCTGGCTCGACCCACCGGGGACGATCGGAGTCTTGCAAGCATTGGGCTGCAACTTGGTCTCAGTTTCGACCAACCATGCCTGGGATCTGATAGCCGTGGGAATTCACAACAGGCTTCAGGAGGTGAAGGAGCTAGATTTGGCGTACGCACGGATTGGCGCCATCTGGCTGAAGCTGTGGCACCCGGCTATCTGCGTACCTCGGAGGGCGCGGTTGCCACGCCAGTAGCAGCAGCTCCAGCTGAGAATTTTGAATTCTATAAAACCAAAGTCAAGCCGATTTTTCTCAAGCACCGGGCTGGTCACGCTCGATGGATCGCACGCCCTGCTGGACAACAAGGCACCTTTTCTTTGCAGCCTCTTCTACCCTGGGGAGAATCTGGTATCTGTCATCGACACAAAGACGTTTAAAGAGGTCGGCCGCATTCCCGTTGGGGCAGTTCCGAAGCGAAGTGGAACGCTTATTATTCCTTAGAGGGGTTTGGGCCAGATCTTCATCACCTAGTTGTCTCAGCCTTACTCTGTTGGGCGAGAACAGCATTAAATATGGCTTCCTCAATGGCTATCTCCCTCTTGTAGCCGTCCGGGTCAATGAATGGGTTAGGGCCGCCAGCTCGAAGTTTTGCGTATTTTTCTTTGGAATCGTACACCGCCCCATGCGACGCAAGAAAAATGTCACAACGCAACCCCTTGCTAACCTTAAATGCGCGACGATATTCATCGACAATGTGGGGATCGTTTGCGTTATTGACGAGTTTGGTTCCAGGGGCAACACTCAGGCTGCCTACGATGACGACGTCGTAAGTTCTTCCGCCGTCTTGAATTTTAATCGTCCATGTAGTGCATCCGGGCGTGTGTCCGGGTGTCAGGTGCGCGACTAGAGTCGCACCGCCGAGTTCCACTTCATCACCGTCGTGCAGAACGCGATCGATCGGATGGGGCTTACCACCTGGCATCATCTTCTGCAGCAGGGGAACATCTTCGGCCATAACCATCACCTTCGCCCCACCGGTGAGTTGTTTTGCTAGGGCGTCACCTTCCTGGTGGTCGGAATGCGCATGGCTGCCAAGAATGATCTTAATGTCTGTAAACTTAAATCCAAGTTGTTCGACTGATTTTCTTATCGTAGGCACGTTGCGTTCAAAGGTTGTATTAATGAGGATGTCCCCTTCGGGAGTCACCACGAGGTAGGATGCTAGACCCACGGTGCCTACATAGTACAAGTCGCCAACAATTCTATGCGGGGGCATTGGGTTTACTTGGTCTTCGGGAGAGCCCAAATTGTGCAGTGCTTCCGCGTGCTGGCCATAGGTGTGGCCGTCGACAGTAACCTCTATTTCTGGCCCGGTGTTTGCGAAGGGGTTGGCGACCGGTCCGCTAGCTTGTCGTGTACCACTAGATTGTGTATCAGCCACGTTTGCCGATTGTCGCGCGCTAGTGTCTAATACCAGACTAACGACCGCAAGCAATGCACAGCAGAATACATTCGTGTAGCATTTCGCCATACGCGCCTCCCGGGCGGTGTGATATTCCGGGGAATGGCCGCCTAATCACTTCTCTTTTTGCGACCTCTTGCGGTCCCGATCCGACGACGATTCCGGAAGAGAAAACACGTAAACCATATTATCTCCAGTGATGTTGTCGATTTCGGGGGCCAAGCTATTCCGTCCGTAGCCTGCGACTACGGCGATGTACTGGCGCCCATCCACGGCGTAAGTGACCGGATAGCCGCAGCACATAGATCCCAGTCGTGTTTCCCATATCTTTTTTCCAGTATCGGTATCAAGGGCAAAAAAGTACCTGGCGCCATCGCCATTAAACAGCAACCCACCTGCCGTAGCCAGAACAGCCGAGTAATTGTAGGCGTGCTGTTGATATTGCCAAATCGTGTTCCCCGTCCCGACATCGACCGCCGTGATCTGACCGACAGGATATTGACCATCCTTCATCAATGGAACGTTCGGATTCTGCACTTGCTTCTCAACGACGTTATATGTGTACTCAGGAATAGGCTTGCGATCATCGCGAGAATATTCTTCCGTGCATATATTCCCAGTGGCTTCGATCATGATATTCCGCTTCGGATCGTAGGCGGGAGCAACTTGGCCGTCGCGTCCACCGGAGTGGGAGGAGCAATAGAAGATCTTCTTGCCTTCGTGATCATACACCACGTCTTGGTTTATCGTGGGTACGCCGGTCACTGGATCAATGCTTTTGTATATATTTTCGGCGCCATGAAATGTTTCCCGCGCGTAGAAAAACTTGCCGTTATCTGCCTCCAAGGCCCAAAACACGGGATTCTTACAGGGCATGCCTACGAGAGTGCGCACTTTCTTTTCGGAGATATTTGAGTTGGCTGCCAGCATTCCCTCGGCGTTCGGATTGGGATGCATGGGGGTATCAACCAGCATCATCTCGAATGTGCACTCCTGGTCCCAGTTGTCCTGGGATATCAACTGACGGCGCCACACAACCTCACCTGAATCCGGTCGCACAGCCCAACGTGTATCAGTTCCGGCTAGAGTCGCATTCCTGCCGGCAACCCCGCGCTCCCAATCCGAAGCAGGACAGGTCCCGCTGGATCCGTAGTGCACGAGATTTTGAACCGGATCGTAGACAATCTGGCCCCAGATACCAGTGCACCACCGATTCTCAAAAGGGGCTCCGCCCCACGTGTCGTCTCCCGGCTGGCCAGGATGGGGGATCACGTCGTTGCGCCACAGCTCCTTGCCCGTCTCTATGTCGTGGCCAGTCACATAACAGCCGAAAGGGGCGTTCTGACAACTTCCTCCCGCGATCACAATGCCATGCGCAACGATAGGCCCGCTGGTGTTGGCGACGTACCCATCGTTTCCGCGAGAAACAGACCAGAGTACCTCTCCCGTTCTAGCGTCGAGAGCAACCATAGTATTATCCGCGTTTACCGTGAAGATCTTGTCTCCGTAAAGGGAGATTCCACGCGTCACGTTGTAATAGTGGTGATGGATCAGCCCTCGTCCCGGTCCGAATCCGGCCAGTTCGGGCTTATATTCCCAGAGTCGGCTTCCGGTGGCAGCATCAATGGCCGTGACGATATCGACCGGAGTAATCAAGTACATGATGCCGTTATGTATGATCGGCGACGATCCGGCTCGTCCGCCTTGAGTGGAGAATTGCCGGGCCCAAACAAGCTGGAGCTGGTTGATATTTTTGCGGTTGATTTGCTCTAGCGGCGAATAGTCCCAATGCTCCATGTTCCCACCCAGCATCAACCAATCGGCCGGATTGGGATTCTCAAGGTCCTTCTCCGTAACCGGTACGAACTTGTCCATTAGCCCCTGTGCGAGCAGTCCACGGACCATTACGCCCACAAATAGGGCGACGGTCAACAGTCCCAGTGCTTTCTTCATATCTACCGAACCAAATTATTTTGCTGATAAAGGCGTTTCGTTTAGGGCACCCTTCGGTTACAAGGCAGAACCCCCAACGATTATTTTGCGTCGCTGTTGCTCTGAGACGTAAATACGATCTGATCCTTCTTTGCTTCAAGTTTCTTCAGATCCAGACCCTTGACCTTGGTTAGACTTTCCCGATCTTTAAAGTCGCCATGATCTTTCCGATAGTGCACGATCACGTCTGATTCGTTACTTGTGAGACCAAGGGCCGATTCGATCTCTCCAGTCGTAGCGGTGTTTACGTTGAGCTTAGCAGGCTGGGTCCCAAGATGTATCGATAGGTAGTTTATGATGATTTGGAAATCTTGGTCCGACCCGGTCGCACCCCGCGATCTCATTGTATTCACTGTTGCTGTCCAACCCTCAGTAGTGTCGCACTGCGCAGTAATCGCATCGAGACCAGGGCAAGCTTGGCACGTATTTTGGGCGAGTAATTTTCCAGGTCCGTCCGGTAAGTCATCTGTGCTCTGCGCCCAGCAGACAATTGGTGATAACAACACAACGAGAGCCAATAATCTCATCGATTATCCGCTGTCCCTCGGATGCCACAGCCCTTAATCTGAAGCTTGCGCATTCGGAACCGAAGCGACGAAGGCCCGAGTTGCCCATCCGACACAAACTGCTTCAACTGAGGTCGCGCAATACGGGAAGATTCGCCGAACTGGTTTGTTGCAGGGATTAGCCCGTTTGTCGTGCATCCGATCGATGTTTCTCTGTGAGTGTATCCCAATTCGGGGCCACCGCTTTATTGCCTCTCTTCTCGGGCGACAGTAGAGCGCCACGTGCCGTGGATTGAGCCTTGCTTTCTACGCAAACAAAATTAAAAAACGAATTTCGCACTCACCTGCAGTTGGCGCGAGGTTCCGACTGTCGCCGTAATGAAGGATGGTGCTGCTGTCGCGCTCGAGAAGACTGTCTGGCCGGGCAACTGTAAGTTCGTGTGGTTAAAAACATTGAAGAAATCTCCTCGAAGCTGGATACCCGTCCCCTCGCCCAATTTCGGAATTGTAAATTCCTTCATTAACGCTGTATCCGCGTCAAAGAAACCCGGTCCCTGAATCATATTTCTTCTCGCGTCGCCGATATACCCAGGCGCCTGAAGCACGAAGTAATTAGGGTTGAACCACTGCACTCGACTGGCCGCTCCGCGGGCCACAGTTACAACTTTCTCATACAGAGGTCCTGTGGGGTTTGGGTTGATGTCGGGCCTGTCGCTATCGAAGCCAATGTACGCGGCACCCAAGTTTCCCTGATCAATCGTCTCAGTGGGGGTTACTGGAGAGCCGGTTCTGGCTGAAGCAATCAAACTAACCTTCCATCCTGATTTCAACTGGTTCCCGTGGAAAGGAAGCGGGATCATCGCGTTCGTGGTCCAGTTCTTACCCACGTTAAAGGAACAGACACCTTTGTTGTACCAACTTGGGAGGCTAGGCACCGGATATAGAAAAGTATCGTTGGATACGTCTACGTTGGCGGCCCCGTTTGAGCCCCAGTCAACGCACTTCGACCACGTGAATCCGGACTGTATCGTGATCCCGTTCGACGCAGTGCGACTAACACTGAACGCCATGGCATGATAATGCGAGTTTCCTATAGTACCGTAACTATCGTATTCTGTAAGAAAAGGATAGGGCACCGTTAGAGGAGCCGCCGGATTTCTGAATTGATTACCGGGATGTCCCGAGTTCGGCACAATCGTGGGCTCGTTCATGTTTAGCTCTTGGGATTCAGTTTGGTGCACACCTGCATTGCCTATGTAGCCCAGGGACAATGTAATGGCCTTAGGCAGCTGTCTTTCCGCTGTAAGGTTCCATTGCTGTGAGTAAGGTGTGCAGCACTGCGTCCAAGGCGACTGAACATGGCCTTGATCCGGCGAACTCGTGCCCACTCCCCAATTGTTGGTAAATGGATTCGGAAATGAAGGGCAGTTCGATGAGACTCCCCCCACGACGACGCAGTTTTGCGTCAGGGTGGTAAATGGGAATTCATATGTGGCCGAGAGAACGTACTCCCGCGGGTAAAGAATGTCGTGAAAAATCCCGAATGCCGCCCGGAGTGAGGTTTTGTGATCTCCGAAAACATCCCAGGCGAGGCCCACCCGCGGATCGATGTTCCTGGCCGACGGATTGTGCAAAAACTGCCGGTTCACTTGAGTCCAGCCCAAGTACGGTCCAGGAGTAGTCCCCGTAATTTTGTAACTCGGGGTGGTCATCGTCGGGATTGTTTGAAAATCATCTCTAAGTCCTATGTTAATGGTAAGCGTCCTCGTAGCTTTCCAGTCGTCTTGGACGAACCCGCTGATCGTTGTTACCCGAAGGGTTCGTTCGGCGTTGGCCAAATTGAAAAGAGTGCCATTCACGGCAGTGGGAATACCCGGGCCCGTAATCTGTGTGGGCTCGTCTAGGAGCAAGCTTTGAAGACCACTAAACGGCCCCGTTGTCGAACCTGCGTTAACACCAAACGTGTACGCGAGGCCGAGATTAGTGGTTTGTGCACAATTGCATTGGGTTCTTATAACATCTCCTCCGAACTTGAAGGAGTGAGCTCCATGGACCCAGTCAACTTCGTCTTGTTCGGAGAAGTTATTTGCCACAAATCTGATCGGGTCATATCTGGACGTACCGGCGATCTGGGCGAGGCCTGTGACATTAATGATTGACGGAGGGCGGGGAGGGTTTTCGCCTGGCAGTGTAGTCAGCTCACTGATTAAGGTGGCCGCATTAGGCCCACCAAAATGCTGCTGGTTTCCTTGGTTCGTTCGAACAAAGCTAACGCTCGCTACGTTGATCAGGTTATCGGCAAATACGTGGCGGTCTTGGACAGTGACGTACTGATTTCGCTCCGGATCCGTTTCGGTATTCGGGAATACCTGCAAGTAGGAGCCGCCACTGCCACCGTTCGGCCACGGCTGGGTTTCACCTGCCGCGTCCATCACATATCTTACAAAGATGTTGTTCTTCGAGGAGATCTGATGGTCTACTTTCGTTGCGAAGAAGTCCTCGTGCTGAGGTAAAGCACCGGGTACGGTCAATGAAACGGTTCCGGTAGGTACGTTGTTATATGTGACCCCGCCGACTTTAACGGTTTGGTTAACCTCCGTTGCTGCGGGGTTTCCTCCAACACCGAGAGTCTGGTAGATATTCAGTAGATTTTGGATTGACGAGTTGGCCACCCCGACGGGCACTCGGGTGCCTGGATTACCGCCGTTGCACGCGGAGTAAGTCGGGGCCGCCGACGCTTGGAAACACGGTATATTGCCTAGCATGGCCTGTGCGTCGGGCGCCGACGGCGCATTGTACTCGGTTAGGGCGTCGCGAAGCCCCTCGTAGTTGACGAAGAAGAAAGTATTGTTCTTCTTGATCGGGCCACCTACTGCGCCACCAAATTGATTATAATGAGCCGCCGGCGGGCCCGTGATCGGATCAAAGTAGTTCCTGGTGTCGATCGCGCTATTGCGAAAGAACCCATAGGCCGAGCCGTGAAAGTTGTTCGTTCCGCTTCGGGTAACTTCGTTCATCACGGAAAGTCCATTGTATTGAGCGTTGAAGTTGCCGGTCATACTTTGAAACTCGGCGATTCCGTCGATCCCGAGCGACGTGCCTAACACTTGTGATCCTGTCCCCTGCCCCCAAAAACTCCGCACTTCCACCCCGTCCAGCAGGACCGATTCTCCGGATTCTCGCGCTCCATTGACGCTGAATCTAGCTGAACTTCCGAACGATACTGACGTGGCCCCGGAGCCCTGAACCGGCTGAACGCCCGGCACGAGACTCCAGAGTTGCTCGAAATTCCGGCCGTTCAGGGGTAGATCTTGCATCTGCGTTTGATTTACCAGCCCCCCGACCTCCGAGCTTGTAGTATTGACTTGAGGAGCTGCGGTCGAAGTTACCGTGACTTCTTGCGAGACTGCTCCTACCTGAAGCTTGAAATCGGCTACAATCTTTTGCCCAATAGCAAGCACAAGCCCCTTTTGCGCTTGAGCAGTAAAGCCTTGCATCTCGACTTGCACCTGATAATTGCCGATCTGCAAGTCAGATGCATCATAGCGGCCCTGGTCTTCAGTTTTAAGAGAGCGGGAGGCGCCAGTGTCTGTGTCTGTAACCGTGACAGTCGCACCAGGTACCGAGGCGCCCGTAGAGTCGGTCACAACGCCTAGGATTTCACCGGTTTGGGCCTGTGCGAACACAAGCATACAGCCAAACGTAAGGGCGGCTGCTACGAGAGAAACCGCGCGCATGATTTTGCCGGTCAACATACCAAGCTCTCTTTCTCTAGCTAATTCCACCTGCTCTAGGCTAGGCAAGCCCGAGGGGGGCGGAGCAGCCGTTCGAGGCCTCGTTTGGATAGACGGTAGGTGCGGCCCACATTTACTTCTGCCCCAAGCCCCAATGCAATTCGTATTTGCTTAAGCACATTTAGGGGTGGGCTAACACACGACCGCCCAGGCGCTTCTTTTGAGCGCATCGATGCCGGGGTTCGTAGCGCCTCATCATGGAGGTCCTGAGGCGTTCAATTAACCCTCACCCATCACAAAGACCTTGGAGAGAGTACCCTGCACGCATCGTTTTACTTCGTGCGCCGGCTGCCATTCGGCGTCTAGGTCTAGACAAGCGATGGTTGCCGCCGAATTTGATCGCCCGACAAAGACTAAAGCCAACGCTGACTGTTCCGTGCAAATGATCGATTGTTCATAACTGCGGCCCCCGCGATGAGACTTGCTTTTCGAGGATACGTGTCGTATGTATCTTTTAAAAGTGAGGTTACCAGATCCGCTGCAACTCCGTTTGTGTTCCCAGCGGGATGTGCCGACAAATCCCAAGCCCGGTGCGGAGCGACGATGCCGCCAGAGTTCGATTTAATTGATGTCTATCTTGTGATAAATACAGCGGAATGCGGGAGTATCAGTCGCGGTGCAGCTAACTCAGGATTATCTGTACCCAGCGCCAGCGTTCGCATCAAGCGTCTCGAAGATACATTTGGTGTGAAGCTATTTGAGCGTGTAGGTCGGGGAACTAAACTTACGACTGCCGGCAGCATGTTTCTACTTCACGCGCGCGGGATCTTAGATCACGCGGAGAATTTAAAAATTGAGCTCCGCGAACATGCTCGAATGAAGACTTGCGTTCGGCTTTTTGCCAATAGGTATGCTGCAACAGAATTGATGCCTCGCGTGCTGAGCAAGTACACAGCCAGCCATGCAGATGTTCTAGTCGATTTCCGGCAACATATCAGTACTGTGATTGTGCGAGAGGTAAGTGAAGGACTAGCGGATATTGGAGTTATCGCGACTAGTGACCCTGTCGAAGGGTTGGAGGTTTTCCCATATGGTTGCGTGCGTTATGTTCTAGTTGTGCCAAAAAATCATCCGCTTGCAGAATTGCAGACCGTGAGTTTTGAACAATCTCTGGCGTACCCCCAGGTCACGGTAAGAGATAGACCCGACGAAAGAAACGCGAAGGCCAGAATCGAGGTGGACGATTTTGAAATGATGTGTCGCATGATCGAGTGCGAGGTCGGTGTTGGACACATGCTAGAATCCGTGGCTCGTCGATGTGGGAAGACCATGAAAGTGTCTATCGTTGCGTTGACGGATCATTGGGCCCAACGCCAACTAAGCGTGTGTGTGCGGGATCGCAAGCAGCTTCCTTTACCAGCCCAGGAACTAATTGATCTGATCCTTACAGAAGGCAAGTCAGAGTGATAGTGCCCCGCACCGCTACCTTTAAATGGTTTGCTTTGACTCGGGGAATAGGGCGTTCTGAAGGTATTATAAAAAGTGATCTGACCGATGAATTCCGCGCACTGCATGCGCCCCTCGAAGCCAACGGAACCGTGTACACCACCGCTGGATCACGGCGCGCTCTGATCGCATTGAATGCGAAAACCGGAGAATTGAAATGGGTGTACAGCCTTGACGAAGGCGCACGCGCGAACTCTCCCGGACAGCTTTCAGGACGGGGTGTTTCCTTCTGGACCGACGGCAAGGGTGACGAATCGTTTGGCACGCACGGCATGGTGGACCGGAACAATGGTAGACGTCAAGGGTGACGCCGCGGCGATTAATCTAAAAAGCGCGAGCAGAGGCTGGCTGACCTCTCGCGGCCTTTCGGAACAACAGTGGAGCTGAAAGGCGAGATCGCACAGATTCTAATTACAGGGTCCTGACAACGACATTCAGCCAGTTGGGCCGGATCAGGGGTGGCCGACCCGCTTTTACGTTACGGAAAGCTCGACCATCAGCCATCGGCAGCGAGCCCGTAAAGGCCGGTGCCTCTGCCAGTAACACCAACACCGGACCCTCGCTGTGACCACCTGCCGCCGTATCGTCAGTCACAAATCTATGCGCGTTCCGGTGTGCAGTTGGATCGTTCCACCCTGGCGGAGTGGGTAGGTGGATCGAGTGAGCTGCTGGCGCCGCTGGTGGAAGCGCTGCGACGTCACGTGATGGCGGCTGAGAAACTACACGCGGATGACATTCCGGTTCCGGTGCTGGCACCAGGGTTGGGCAGGACCAAAACCGGGCGGCTGTGGACGTACGTGCGACGGTCGTCCCGCAGCGGGCAGCACGCCGGCTGCGGTGTGGTTCGCGTATTCCCCGGATCGCAAGGGCGAACATCCGCAATTTCACCTGAGCAACTTTACCGGCGTACTGCAAGCGGATGGTTACGCCGGCTTTGATCAGATCTACGCAGCAGGCCGTATTCAGGAAGCGGCGTGCTGGGCGCACGTACGGAGAAAGCTTTACGATCTTGAAGTCGCGCACAAATCTCCGGTTGCCGCCGAGGTTCTGGAATGCATCGCGGAGTCATATGCCATCGAAAAGAAATCCGAGGCCGTCCACCCCGCACACGCCGCGCTTATAGCTTCCGTCAGCTAGTGTGTACCGATCCAAACCTGGTATACAACTACAGCCATCATGAAGATCAGATAGATTCGAAGAGACCAGAGAACGAATTTCTCAAGCCCCCCAAGGTGGCGCCTGGGAATGAGGTGCTTTTTCAATCCAGCGAGTTGATCCCGCTCGAGCGACGACAGAACCAGTTCTTGATCGGAGGAGGTGATCGAGCTGTGTCTCTTGTCCTTCAATGGCATCTCTTGATTTCCTACTTCCCAACTAGAAACGCGAAAATATTCGGTGCAATCACACTAAGGCCGAAGAGTATGCCGGCAAGTGTCAGAAAAACGACTACGCCAGTAGCAAGCAGATTCGCCCACGTCGGGCTCACAAGATCACCCACGACTTCCCGGTCATTCGCAAGCATGAAGAGAAACACGAGTGCCGGGGGCATCGCCAGAACGGCGATGACGTTAACTAGTAGGATTACGTATACGAGCGGGAGTCCAGGGATTAAGACGATCGCCCCGGCAGTTGCCGCGCAGAGGAACAACACAGAGTAGAAAGCCCTGCCCTCGGCCATGGGCAGGTTTAGGCTATGCGGCCGGCGGGCCACCTCGCCGAAGGCATACGCGGAAGAAATGGAAATAGTGACAGACGCAACCATCCCAGCTTCCACAATTCCGAGTGCGAACAGTGCCGCGCCAAATCGCCCGATCAGTGGCTCGAGTGCTTGCGCGAATTCGGCTGCCTGAAAGTTCTCGGCAGTCATGTGGTGAGCGAACAAGGGGGCTGTTGCGAGGACCGTTGCGACCGCAGCTATCGCGGCCAAAGCAGCCCCCACTACCGTATCGATGCGACCAAGATGGATATCCTTCTTGGTGAGTCCTTTGTCAACCGTTGCGCTCTGTTGAAAGAAAAGCATCCACGGGGTCACGGTTGCGCCAATGTCGGCCAGCACGATGATCAGCGTGTCTTTGCTCAGACCACCAGGAAGCGGCTTCCAGGTGATTAGTGCACGACCGACAGATTGCCAATTCGGGTGCGCGAGCAGGGCAACCGGGACGAAAACGAGATTGCATAAGGCGATAGCGAGCAGGGTTCGTTCCCATGTCCAATAACGGTGTGTTATTACAGCCAGACACAGGAACGCGAGTGCGCTGACTATCGCAGCCCAGGGGGGTACGCCAAAAAACCCCAAGCCTGCACGGACGGCAATAAACTCAGTGATCAGCGTCAGGAAGTTCCCGATGCCGAGGTCGATCATTGAGAACCAGCCCCAAAACGGCCCAAAGCGCTCAAAGATCAATTCCGCGTGACCGCGATGGGTCGCGGACCCGAGGCGCATCGTCATCTCTTGTACGACGACCGCCATGCAAAACGTGAGCACAACAAAAGGAATGAAGAATCCAATTCCAAACCGGGCGCCCGTCGCGGCGTAGGAAAGCATACTCGGGCCATCGTTCTCTCCAAGCATGACGAGAATTCCGGGCCCGACGAGCAGCCACAGCAGGCGGAACCTGGAGAAGACACCCCTCTGGGCACGCGCTGCTGACACACGCACGCGGTCATGCGCACGATCAACGTCCTCGTGGGTTATAACAACGTCCTCTTGGACAACGGCTCGCGGCGTCACCCTGGACAGAGGTCCTACGCCCATTAGCGGTTCCCTCGCAGTGGCTTGGAATCCCCGGCACTCCGGCGCAGTGCGCCGGCCGTACAGACACATCCCCAAACAACAAACGGCACTATATCAGATATTATTAACTCAGATTAATGAAGGTTCCGTTCGTGTTCTTGTGCTACCCAGATCCTCTCGGCCACCGGAGAACCAAGGGCGATGTGCTTTCCTTCGACCTTAAGATTGGCAGTCCCATCGTAGTTCTGAGATTCGACTTTCAGACGAGTGCCCGGACGGATTCCTCTTTCCTCTAGGAATTCCAAGAGTTTGCGGTCCCTTTCGTATACGCTGCACACTCGGTATTTTGAGCCCGCCTCGGCTTCGCTGAGTAAGCGCTGCCCCTTCTTTCGTCGTTGCTCGGGGTTCATAACGGCCGGACCATTCCCATGAGGACAGGCTTCTTTATGCCCCAGCATTTCGATGAGTTTTTTCTCAAATGCTGGAGAGACGGCATGCTCGAGACCGCTTGCGGATACTGAGTGGTAAGATATAGTTAAATAAAACCATGATGATCACCACTTCCAAAGAGGATTATCTGAAGGCTATTGCAGAAGCCGAGGCGGAAGGCAAGACTGTGATCTCCGCTCTCATTGCCGATTGGCTCTCCGTGACACCACCAGCAGTAACCGCTGCATTAAAGCGCCTGAGAAAAGACGGACTGGTCACAATTAGGAACGGCCGCATTCAGC
>Ga0207034_1122_pt1 | contig 13394 bp, 7 predicted proteins | sample Alteio_BWMinCont_36_FD_153269 | JGI IMG/M metagenome (GOLD analysis project Ga0207034, IMG submission 153269) | Enriched cells from forest soil in Barre Woods Harvard Forest LTER site, Petersham, Massachusetts, United States -... | ecosystem: Environmental > Terrestrial > Soil > Temperate forest >...
CCTTCGGTGTCGTAGGTGTAGCGATTATTTATTGATCCCTTCCCGATGCTTTCTTGAGCTTATCAAGGAAGTCCTTATTCTTTTCATCAAATTTATATCCTAATGTGCTTGCTTTGTGTACATCTGTCCAGGCCTTGTCATATTCTTTCTCAAAATAGTAAGTAATTGCACGGTTAATGTATAACTTTGCATAATTTGGATTTATTTCAATGGCCTTGTTAAAGTTGGCGATAGCTTGTATAAAATTAACTTGCTTTCCATAAGCAAGGCCAAGGTTATTATAAGCATCTACATAATTGGGGTCTATTTCAACAGCTTTATTAAGATCAGTGATGGCTTGGAAAAATTTCCTTTGCCTAGTATAAGAATAGCCTCGATTGTTATAGACTTCTGCGACATTTGGGCGTATTTCAATAGCCTTGGTATAATCGGTGATGGATTGGGAAAAATTACCTTCCTGAGCATAGCTAAGCCCACGATTATTATAAGCATTTGTATAGGAATGGTTTATTTCTATGGCTTTGCTAAAATCAATAATGGCTTGAGGAATTTTCCCTTCTATTTTATAGGCTAATCCACGATTATTATAGGCCCTTGCATCATCAGGATTTATTTTAATGCCCATGTTAAAATCAGCAATAGCTTGTGAAATTTTCATTTGCCGATAATAGATAACTCCACGGTCGACATAGGACCTTGCATCTTTTGGATTTATTTTAATGGCTTTATCAAGATCAATGATAGCTTTGGCAAAATTACCTTGTATATAGTCGGACTTGCCCTGGCGTAAATATCCATCCTCCGTTTGGGCAAAAACAGAAGGAATATTCAAAAATAAGACACCTACTAAGATCAATGCTCTTGACATACTGTTTTATTCTTTCTTTTTAGTAATCTTGGACCATAAATTCTTAAAAAATACGATAATAGGAATTAACATGAGAAAAAGATATTTTCCTATAATCTTAAATAGACCTGCTTTTGCCGCCACCACCGCAGCTCCCCCCAATACTAAAGCTGAAAGCCCATACGCAGCGACCTTATCTCCCTGATGAAACTCAGCATAACGATGTCCTGCCTTATAAGAGAAGCCTTTAAGAAGACCATTAAATTGTGGTAAAATATTTTTTAATGTTTCTTCAGTTGAAACTAATGTTACAGACATAACACCATCCCGACCTAGCAGCCTTGTGTTCCAATTTACGGTAGTTCCATCTTTACTATTAAACTTGGTTGCCCATTCAAGATTATGAGTTTGAGCATTGTATCTTGGCGGTAATTCCCAGCCAATAAATTCAAAAGTTTCCCAACCACGTTTTTTCTTTTCTTCATTAGCTGCTTCATTTGTTGCCTTTAATGATTTGAGCATTGCATTAGCATTAAGTGACGATTTTTCATCATCTTTAACATAGCCTGTATCTGAAAATGAAAACAACAAATACCATTTGGGCGCCGTAGAGACAATTACTCCCACTTCCTTATCAGAAGGAATATTATGCATCGCCTCCATCAAAATCTTGGTACCTGTGGCATCACTAAATATGTACCCCGCAGGAATGTTTATTTCAGCTTCGTTACCTAAACTGCTGATACATGGCCCTCGCTGCCATTTAATTTGCTTCAATAAAGCATTTTGGTCTTCTTGGCCTTGGGAAAAGGAGACAAAAGTCACCAATAATATTACTACCGACATAAGGATATGTCTCATTTTCATTTCTTTATCTTTCACTTCCAGATTACTTCTTTTCCATCAATTCCATTTAGGAGGGGGACCGGATTTCAAACTACTATCATCTTCCCATGAAATTCCTTGAGTATTTGTTGTGCCTGATTGGTATCCATCATTACTCTGATCATACATCCTTGAAACTGCATCTCCGTATAGACTTGATACATACTCATTGATCCCAGCATTATTAGCAGCTCCTTCTGTGACTTGAGATAAAATTTGTGATTTAATTGCCTGCGCCGCTTCATTTGGGTCATTATCATCATACCCTTGCATAAAACCTGCTCCAGTAGCAACAGTCCCCGCACCAGCACTAAGCGTTCCCAAAAATGCTGCGTCGTATGCATCGCATGGGATCGCTGTACCATCACTAGCAGTCCCACAAATAAATGCAGCTACTGCACAAATTGTCCCTACAGCACCATATTTTTTTGACACTTGACCCCAATCTAATCCCCAGGCATCGCTAAGATTAATTGGATCACCATTGGCGTACAAGTATTCATTAGGCCCATCAACCATTCCCAACGGATCCTGCGTTAGCCACCTTCCCACCTCTGGGTCATACCACCTCTTGCCAAAATATATCAACCCCGATGCAGTATCAAGCTCCTTTGTTTGGAATTGATGTGTATTTGTTCTTGTGCCTGAATGTAGAGAAATGTTGCCAAAGGCGTCGTAATCGTACTTTTCAACAAGATTGCCTTGGGCATTGCTTAGACCACTGACATTGCCATCACCATTATGAACATAATGATACCATGACGTTGTTCTTTCCTTTTCCTGACTGATTAGACCTCCGATGCCTCCTTCAATACCAAGGCCATAAGTATAAGTATTTTTAGTAACATTTAAAGCATTACGTTCAATGACTGCTAATCTACCATCATATAAATAATTGGTAACAGCTCCCCCTTCAGTTGTTTTAAGCCTTCTGTCGTCAGCGCTGTAGACAAAAACACTGTTTGTCCCATCGGAGTAAGTTATTCTTGTCAAACGGTTATCAAAATCATATACGTAGGTTGTAGTTTGTCCCGCCTTAACGGCTTTAATTAAATCCCCATCATTATTATAACTATACGTATTAACCGCCCCCTGCGTTCCATTGGCCGCTACAGGCACTGATTGAATTAGTTCATTGAGATTGTTATAGTTATAATTATAATTTAAAGTAACTCCATTAAGATCAGTGTTCATGTTTAAACGGTTGCCATTGGCATCATAGGTATAAGCATTGGAATAAACAAGCGTTCCTGAGGCTGTATTTTTAGTTTCACCGGTAAGATGATAATCCGCATCGTATGTGTAATTAATAACGTCCCCATTATCGTGGGTAATGCTGGTCTTCAGGCCTGCAGGATCATAAACTGAACTTGATGAGGCTAAAAGATGGCCCTTGGTGTTTGTTGTTTGGATAGACAAAACTTGATTACGTTTACTATAGGTCCTGGTTGTTACCGTACCATTGGAATCAGTTTGACTAAGAATGTTCCCGACCAGATCATAAGTGTATTGGGTGGTCTGACCCAGCGGGTTGGTCAATGATTCAAGACGATTAAGAGCATCATAAGTATAATTTATCTCACCATTATCCTGGTTTTTCATGCTTAAGCGGTCACCTTCGGTATCATAAGTATAGCTGATCGTATTGTTGGTTCCGGGAGCTGTAACATTAATTGTACGGTAGCGATTATCATAGGAATAACTCGTTGTCCCCGTTGAATCCAACATGCTTATTATCTGTCCTGCCCCATTATAAGCAAAAGTGACAGCTGTGCCGTCAGGATAGAATTTCTTGATCAAACGGTTATCTTTATCATAGGAAAACGTGATCGTTTGTCCCATGAAATCAGTTTTAGAAATTTGATTGCCGTTCCCATCATAACTAAACGTTGTTGTTATGCCAGATGGATTGGTCAATGTTGTCATCCTGCCATCACTATTATACGCATACAAGGTGAAATTGCCATTGGCATCCTGGACACTCACTAAATTGCCAACGGCATCATAATTACGGGATGTTGATTTACCTAAAGCATCTGTTGTTTGGACCAAACGATACAGGCTGTCGTAGACCATTTTTGTTGTGTTACCATCGGGATCTGTAATACTGACAGGTAAAGGAAACACCGCTGGAACTGATACCGGTATGATTGAAATAATTTCAGTAGGGCCTGTAGGCGTTGTTATTGTCACCGGTGGAGAATTGGGGTCAACAGTGTAACTATACACGGTTTTTCCTCCCAGAGGGCCCGTAACTGATATAAGTCGATTAAACGCATCAAATTGATATTGGGTCGTATTGCCGTTAGCATCTATTTTTGCAATGATATTTCCCACATTATCACGTGCCAGCGTTGTTGATTGATTTAAGGCATTTGTTGTCTTGATCAACCTGTTACGCGCATCGTAGGTAAACGATGTGGTATATCTCTTAGTATTGGTAAAAGCAATTAGATTGTTATCATTATCATAGGTATTCTTTTCCGTGCTGCCGTCGGCATTAGTTATCTTGACCAGACGTGTTAAATTATCATATTGAAATGATGTTACATGGCCCAAAGGGTCTGTTTTTGTTAAAAGATTGTCCATAACGTCATAGGTATAATTGATCACAAAACCTTGGGGATCCGTCACCTTGGTTAAATTACCATAACTGTCATGTTGATAGCTGGTCACATTCCCGTTAGGATCTTTTTTAGTCAGGACCTGGCCGAAACTGTCATAGGTATAATTGGTCGTTTTTCCTAAGGGATCAGTTTGACTCAGAAGATTTCCGCTCGCATCGTAATTGAAGGTAATCTTATGCCCTAGCGCATCTGTCGTTGAGGTCACACGATGAAAAGTTGGGTCAAAAGTCGACGTGGTCTTATTGCCTAAGGCATCGGTATATGAAGTAACATTAGAATATTGATCATTGACCCATTTGGTTGTATTGCCGTTGCGGTCGGTCATGCTGTTTCGTATAAGTCGGCTGTCATAGGTGTATGCTGTAACTCCGCCTGTAGCATCAATGACCTTATTTATAACCGAATCAAAGGTCACTGGCGCGCTATATAGATAGGTCGTCACATTCATATTAGGATCTGTTATTTTAGTGATCCCGATATTAAAATCATAACTATAGCTTGCCTCCTTCCCAAGCGCATCGGAAACTTTAATGACACTGTTGTTGGTATCATCATAAGTATACGTGGTTGTATTGCCGTTAGGATCAATAGCGGCAGTTATGTTATGGATATTGGCTGTGTCTTTGTATTGATATGTCATTACCTGATTTAAAGGATTAGTGATCTTAATTAAATTACTATTAGAATCATAAGCATATTGGAATACATGGTTAGCAGGGTCTGTCACTGCAGTGATAAGACCATTGGCATTATAGGCGAATTTCAAAGCCCTTCCTGCATTGTCCGTGATCTTACTAATCAGATTTCCATTATAAGAATAAGTTAACTGGTCTTTTGTATTTCTAGCCTGGATAGAAACAAGTTGATTTTGCGTATTAAAATTATAGTATTCAACACCATAGATCGAAGTGTAACGTATCCAAAGAAAAGTGCCGTTGGTATTCTTTACTAATGATGAGGGATCGGAACTCGACGCTGGTTGGTATATTACCTTTGTGCCCGCCACCACATTGGATGGTACAGTGTAAATATAGATCGTCCCATCAGGGGCTTTAATGGAAGCACTAGATCCTGAGTTCGTTAAAATAACATTATGATACAAAGACCAACCATAACCTAAAGGTCCCAGATAGGAACTGCGGCTTGAATATGAGCGTTCAAAACGCAAAAAAAGACCGCTTTCCCTGCCTATGGCAGGAATATTAATATCTGTGACAGGTATGATCAACTGTCCTCCGGTAGTAGATACAGGATCAGCTGAATTTTCGGTAGGCGCCTGGCCAGAAGGGGTTTCAGTAGGTGATTGTTGCGGTTGTGGACTTGGTGGATTAGAACCACAGGTGCATGGATCAGTACAAGGAGCAGGAGAAGGATTGGCAGAAGAAGAATTAGAAGAAGAAGGATTAGTAGAAGAGGAATCAGTAGAAGGGTCGCTACTCGAAGGTGCCGGTGGCGCAAGATCAGTTCCTTTATAAGCACCGCTGCCATCTGGATTAACCCCTGGATTGTTATTAGTTGTACAGTCCCCTCCATCACGGCAACCTGCAATAATCCCTTGAAGTTCAAATTTTGAAAGGCCCCTTTTCTTTTCCACCATTGCTAACCGAATGGTTGAATCAGCCACGATGATGGCCTTGTTGTGCCACATTCTTGCAAACTCGACCTTAGCGATTTTGCGTTTCTCTAAATTATCATACACATACACCGTGTCTTTGTTGATGTGGTCAACCACAACATAATGACGGTTGTTCAACACCACGATGGCTTCCTTTTTCAATTTCTCCAATTGGTTAAATGATAGCTCAACACCTTGGGCAGTAAGCCCCTTCCTGGCTGCCGCCAAGACCATCCCTGAGGCAGTTGTTCCTTTTCTATCCGTACCGGCTAATTGGGCTATTTCTTTGGGGGTTGAATGGATGCCTCTTAATTCGCAGATTTTGCTAAGCGCATCTGGACCGCAGCGGTTGGCTTGGGTCAATTGGACATTGGCCGCCGTACCTGTATTGGGCAGAGTGCTTAATAAATCGATGGATTTTTGGGCATCTATCGCAGACAGGGTCCCGGAAAAGTTAGTAACTATATTATTAAAAGTAGATAAGGCTTGTGTATAGTCCCCCTCCAAATAATACATCCTGCCCAAATCATACATCGCTTCCGCCTTATAATATGACGTACCCTGGATCACATAATTAAATTCGTTTTGTGCTGATGCATAATCTTTTGCGTCTAGATACATTCTTCCCAATATCAGATATAAAGGAACGGAATTAGGGTTAGCGGTAATTTGTTGTTGTGCATAAGTGATCGCCTCTGTCAAACCAGTTTTTTCCCACTCTCCCGTTTCTGAATTAAAAGTCCTCTTTTGACTAAGGGCCTGAATGGCTTTGACAGGATTTCCAGCTTGTTCAAAAGCATTGGCAGCATTATCATATTGCTTAAGCGCAAAATAAGTATCTCCTATGCCGTCATTATCATTAAGTTGGGTAAAATAATTCATAGCCCCATTAAAGTCACGCCCCATCAAGGCAATCTTGGCCAGACCACTTATGTCATTGGCCTTGGTAAAATTATCCTTGGCATTGTTGGTATCTTTGATCGACATATAGACCAATCCCAATCCTGACAGATCATTGGCCTTGGTGAAATTCGCGATCGCGTTGGCAGGATAATGCTGGGCCAAATAAACATTTCCTAAGCCTGAATAATCATTAGCCTGCGTAAACGACGCTTTGGCATCATCTATCTTCCCCATCCCCAATTGCGCAAATCCCATCGCGGAATAATCATTGGCTTGATTTGCGTATTGAAGGGCTTTGTCGTATTCTTTTTTGCCTGAATACGCCAGACTCAATCCCGAAAGGTCCCCTGTCTGGTTAAAAAGAGTGATGGCCTGGTCGTATTGCAATTTGGCGCACAGTACATGGCCCATGGCCACATTGTCATTGGCCTGGGTTGCCAAAGATATAGCCTTGTCGTACTGATGCATGCTTGTATAAGTTAAAGATAACCCTGAAAGATCATTGGCCTGGGTGAAGGCATTGATGGCATTGCTGTATTGCCGTTGGCCTAAATAAACCAAGCCCTGGGCGGATATATCATTGGCTTTGAGGGCATAGGCCATGGCATTGGTAAAGTCTCCTTTGCCTGTATAGGCCAGACTTAAGCCTGAGGCATCATTGACCTGGGTAAAATAATTGATCGCCTGGTCAAAATTCTTCTGGTCCAGATATACCATCCCTAAAGCGCTCAGGTCGTTGATCTGGTTGGCGTAGGCAATGGCCTGGTCGTATTGCTTTAATCGGGTGTAGATCAAGGATATGGTGGATGCGTCATTGGCCTGGGTTGCGTACTTAAGTGCGTTGGTATAATCATGTTTGCCCATGTAGGCCAAGGCTAAGGCGGATAAGTCATTGGCTTGAGTGGCTAAACTGATGGCCTGGTCATACTGCCTCTTGCCGTTATAAACAAGGGCAAGGCCTGAAAGATCATTGATCTTCTGAAAGTTCTGCATGGCTTTATCATAATTGTGCTTGGCCAGATACGCTGTGCCCATGGCAGAGTAATTATTATTGCTCTGGAAAATATTCAACGCATCGTCATAGCGCCCCTGGGCCATCAAGACCATGCCCAAGCCGTTTTGATCGTTGACCTTTTGAAAAGCGGCATTGGCCTGAGGCAGATTATGCTGTCCTAAATAGGCTAACCCTAATCCTGACCAGTCATTGGCTTTGGTGAAATACTGCATGGCTGCCGCGTAGTTGCGTTTACCTAAGCTGGCAAGGCCTGCACCGGAATAATCGTTCTTCATCATAAAATGCGTCATCGCCGTATCGTATTGATGCTTCCCTAAATAAGCCATGCCGATGCCTGAATGGTCATTGGTCTTCTGAAAACTGGCAAGGGCGTCATCGTACATGTGCAGGGTGCAATACACTGTCCCGGCACCTGAATTATTACCGTTATCGAGATAGGTTTGGAGGGCTTGATGGTACAGGCCTTGCTGCATATACCGGAATGCCACCACATCCGCCCCATCCTGCATCCCCATGAAAAGCAAGCAGGCTCCGGCTAAGACAAAAAATTGAAAGAATATTTTTTTAACCATTACTCACCCTCCCCTTGCCCCTCCCATCAAGGGAGGGGAAATTTCATATTCTAAATAACCCCTGAACGATAAAATAAATAATACCAATAATGGCAATGAGCGGCAGGCTGATGGCTTGCCGCATGTAAACAGAATTCAAATTCCAACGAAAAAGGAACGGGCTCAGAAATAAAGCTGTAATAAACGGTAAAAACCAAATGTTCTGCGTTTTTAAACATATCCCGAGAAATAAAATACCTACAGCGATCTCCATCCCAAAAGTACCAGCTAAGTTGGAATGGGAACGTAAATACCAGGGACTTGCAGATACCCTTGTGTCAACAGATTCAACAGGCTGTTCTTTAGCACCGGTCACCGGGAACACGGCTGTCTTGGTGATCAGCGTAACAAAAAAATGCAGCGCGGAAACCACCTGTATGGAAAAGAAACAGAAAACATAGATGTTCAGGTAATTCAAGATCTGTTTTGGCTTTCGCCAGTAGTCAATAAAGATGGGCACTAACGGGGCAAAGATTATCCCCAAAAGAAGGACGAACAAATCCCAGCTCCAGAATAAATTGGACTGGATGTTCTCGACCAGCCCTAAGGAGAACCGGCCGTATTCAATGGGCATTTTGAACATTACGCCCGCGAATTGAAAATGATGATAAAAAACAGGCAGCACCACCCCTCCCAGGATCAAAAATAAAACGAACGGGAATGCCGCCAACAGGGTCCCTGCAGAAACCAGCACATCAAGCTTCTCAAACCAGGAAACATCCGGAGATTTTAAAAAAGAAGGATAGAACTTCAACAAACATTCCGTTGTGCCGCGCACCCATTTTTCATTCCTGAGGCGGTACTGCATATAGGTCGGCGGGAATTCTTCATAACAAATAACATGCTCGCAATAAACCCCGTAAAACCCTTTTTCACGGGCGATCATGGAATAAGCCAGGTCTTCGGTGGCAATTTCAGGGAATCCTCCCAAGGTGTCATAGATATCACGGCGCATCAAAGCGCCATGGCCGTACCACATCACAAAACCATATGTGTTTCTGGTAACGGCATAACGGTCAAAATGCACATTATTATTAATGGAGAAATAACTGGCAAAATCAGTGCTTTGGACCTCATTTGTCATTAAATGGGCTTGGGCAAAAGCTATGTTGGAGGGCTGTATATAAGGAAGCAGCTCCTTTATATAGGAAGGCGGTAACATAGTATCCGCATCAGAGACGCTAAAGAATCCATATTCACGGGGTATTTGGGCAAGGCCGTAATTGACATTCCCCGCTTTGAAACCATTCCTGTCTTTTCTTCTGATAACAGTGACTTTATCAGGGTTATCTGCTTTAAATCTATCTATTTCCTGCTGGTATTCCGGGTCCGTACTGTCATCAAGGATAAAAAGACGATAGTTGGGATGATCCTGGCTTAAATGGGTTTGGGCTGCGCTTTTTTGAAAGTCATTACACGTTGTCAATAAAAGAGCCACTCCGGGTGCTGTTGTTGGCTCAGAGACGGCCTCCATCCGGGGTTTAATGGCATAGGAAACAGACACCATCACTACATGATAAAAAATATAAAACCAAAAACCTGTTTGGATAAGGATAAATACGAAGAGTAAAGCTTTGACCAGGATAAACTCGGGGCCGATCAAAAGGGCGAAAAGCCTGGGGCTAAAATAAAAAACACATAATGCCCACAGCCCGAGCATGGACAAAAACATATCAGATTTTTTATGGATAGGACTCATTTAGGAACGCTTTCAATAAAAGGAACTTTTAAAGGATACTATATTCCTTAATAAAAAGCAAGTAATTATTTAATTAATAATCAAATTTAATTGTTTATGGGGTCAATCGGTGAGCCCGCTGATAATCCTCTTTAGATCACGGACGTATTGAAAACGTTCCAAAAAGCGGTGCTCAAATGCTGCGTAATGTTTGAAAACCGAATCCTTTGCGAAAAGCGCAGGGTCCTGAAGGAATATAGCATTACATAAAACCTTATAATCCATCTCCGGCAAAGGCTTTGCCGGCCATCGGGAGTTCAAAACAAGGACAGAAAAAGCGTTCTGGGCCAGGATCGCGTAATTTGGAAAAATATCGGATGAAAATCCCGGGACTTCTTTGCCCAGCTTCAAGAATTTCTCCAGCAGGTCAGGATCTTCCAATCCCTTATAAGCGCAAAAAAAGCCGCAATTGATCCCTGTTTCAGAAACCTTAAAAGGCGCTCCTGTAAAATCGCTCTCTTTAAGAGAATTCAGCCCTACGCCCGATTGAAAATTATACAAGATCACTTCTTCATGGCCATTGACCCAATCCATCAATGCCTGAGGATACTGAAAGAATAACACGTCACTATCCATGCCGATCACTTTTTTAGACTCGGAAAGGACAAAATAATCCATGACCTGCATAAAATTAGGGGTTTGTTCCCTGAGGAATAACGAAGCCTCCTGCCCTGAATATTTCTGCAGGATGACCTTGTCCGCAAAAGACCTGTCAATGATCTTTATCCCCTGGACATGCTGCCGCAGGACGTCTTTATCTCTCTCTGTCAAAGACCCGTCATCATGCACAACCACCTTAAAACCACAGGAAAACCTCAGCAATGATTTTATGGCCAAAAGATAGACCCCCAGGTCACGGCTTGAGATCAAGGAATGGACCTCCACATCAGCGGCAGGGTCAAGGGTAAAAGACCTGGTTTGGAGTATTTTCTTATTAAGGAAGCAAAGAAGAATATCTTTTTTAATGAGGTAAAAAATGAGGCTGAGGTTCTTCTTACGCCAAAACTTATAAAACCTGGAAAAATAAGTTTTAACAAAATTGGAAAATATTTTTCTCATGTTTAAAGATCAGGTCAATAAAGGTTGGCGGCAAGAACGGTATAATATAACATAAGAAAGAAGCTTAAGGGGGGCTAAAATAAACAAAAAAAGGGCTGCAGCGATGGCTGAGCCCTTTGAGAATACCCAAATGTAGGGATATTAGATTAAGACATTAGCCTCATCCCAGGCAAATGTAGCTTCTTCTTCCTGTTGGGCCTTCTGATTTGATTCTTGGTTATTTGGTCCGTTCATAGGAATTACCTCCTTAAAGCCCCCATGGAGAATTTTTCTCCTTATCTTGGGTTAGATTATAGAAATAATATATCCTATTTTATTAGAGTTGTCTAATCTTTTTTTAAATATTTATTAGAAATATTTAATTCTTCTTTGGGGTTAAATTGCGGAAAGCATGCCTGTAACGCGGGCAAATTTCTCTCGAGGTTTTCCTAATTTAGCCCCCCGCTCGATCTCGGCGGTATCGATCTTCTTCCAGTCCTCAAAAGAAACAACCCTGACTTCGCGGTCTTTTAAGAATTTAAGCAATTCTTCAGTACTGGGGACCTCGCAAGGATTCAAATGCTCGATGTCTTCCAAAAGCGACTTGACCGTATCCTCGGCATCGGGTTTATTGGTGCCGATAATGCCTGTGGCCCCTCTTTTGATCCAGCCGGCCACGTACCAACCGGTAAATATTTGCTCGGAATCCATCACCCGGCCTGCCTGGTTAGGCACAACCCCGGCTTGGGCGGAAAAAGGCAGGCCTTTAATAGGGATACCGACATACCCAACACTCCGAAAAAATATACCACAGTCAATTTCTTCAAATTTGCCGGTTCCCCGTACTTTTTGCTTATTAGGCTCGCCTATCATCTTATTGATCTCAAATTTGACCTTCTGCACCCGGCCTTTACCTATGATCTCAATGGGGCTGCGGCCAAAATGAAGGACAAATTTACGTTTACGTCCATTGGGGACAATAGACAGGAAATGCTGCATGATCTCATAATTCTTTTTACGGCCCGCGTTGGCAGGGTCTTCCAGCTCTTTCTTGCTTGATTCAATGAGTTCCAAGTCTTGAGGGTTCACCACCGGATAGCAATCAGCCAATTCTCCCATTTCTTTGAGCTCCGGAGAAGTAAAAGAAGCCTGAACAGGGCCCCTTCGGCCATAAACATGCACTTCCTTGATCTTGCTTTCCGCCAATACATCCAGGGCGCTTTGGGTAATATCGGTGCTCTTTAATTCTTCCGGGGTTTTACAAAGGATACGGGCCACATCCATGGCCACGTTGCCATTCCCCACAATAACAGCGACTTCATGCGAAAAATCAAAATGATGGTCCTGAAAGTCCGGATGCCCGTTATACCAGGCCACGAATTCGGTGGCTGTATAACTGCCGACCAGGTCTTCACCGCTTATCCCTAATTGCCGGTCAGATTCTGCCCCATAGGCAAAAATGACCGCGTCATAAAATTTGTTCAGCTCAAAAACACTAATATTTTTACCTACCGTAACATTCCCAAAAAATGAGAATTTGGGATTAGAAGCGGTCTTTTCAAAGACTTTCGTGACATTCTTGATCTTAAGATGGTCAGGGGCGACACCATAACGCACCAGGCCAAAAGGGACAGGCAACTTATCGAACATATCCACTTTTATATTAATAGCCTGCTTTAAAAGGGACTCTGCTGAATAAAAACCGCTTGGCCCGCTGCCTATAATGGCTACTCTTAAAGGACGTTCTGGTGTTCCTAAAGCTGACATGATGTTTCCCCCTCCGTGCTTATGCTATCGTAAATTTGATAGCCTGCATGCCGCAGAGAGCGGCAGGCCTAACCCTCCCCACAAGGGGGGAGGGAAAATCTTTATCGTTTAAATTCTGTTGCTAAGACCAGATGTTTGATGCCGACCTTGGAGGCGGCGTCTATGACCTGGACCACATAATCATATTTTACGCTGCGGTCCCCATTGATGATGATCGCCGGATCATTATACGCCTTCATGAGGCGTTTTAATTTAAACTTAAAAACATCCAGGTCCAGCTTCAGATTATACTTCTCATTATCCAAATAAACTTCCCCATTGGAAGAGACGCTGACATTGATGTCTTTG
>Ga0207034_1120_pt2 | contig 13392 bp, 18 predicted proteins | sample Alteio_BWMinCont_36_FD_153269 | JGI IMG/M metagenome (GOLD analysis project Ga0207034, IMG submission 153269) | Enriched cells from forest soil in Barre Woods Harvard Forest LTER site, Petersham, Massachusetts, United States -... | ecosystem: Environmental > Terrestrial > Soil > Temperate forest >...
GCACATGTCAATGGTGGACATTGATGTGGACGGGGATGTTTTTTCTTCCATTGTTTTGGAAACCCCCGGCACAGCCCCGTATTTAAAGCAAGGAAGCAGCGTCACCTTGCTTTTCAAGGAAACAGAAGTATCCATCGGGAAGGATTTATCAGGATTGATCAGCCTGCGCAACCGGTTTAAGGCCACGATCAAGCAGATTGAAAAGTCTGATATCTTGACCAAGCTTTTCCTCAATTATAAAGGCAAAGAAATAATTTCCATTATCTCCACACGTTCAGCGCGGAAGCTGGCATTGGCCGGCGGTGATGAGATTGAATGGCTGGTCAAAACTAATGAGGTTTCCCTGTGCAGCCCCTGTTCTTGACCTTTAAGCTGGCTTTGATCGTAACAGCGATCCTTTTGGTCATCGGTGTGCCTTTAGCTTGCTGGATCGTTTTTTCGCGGAGCAGATTTAAATATGTCGTTGAAACTCTTGTCAGCATGCCCCTGGTTTTGCCGCCCACCGTCATAGGTTTTTATCTTTTGATCGCCTTTAGCCCCCAATATTTCCTGGGACATTTTTTACAGTCTTATCTCGGGGTCAGGGTTGTTTTTAGTTTTACCGGGCTTGTCATCGGCTCGGTGCTTTTTAGCCTTCCTTTCATGGTCAATCCGATCAAAGCGGGTTTGCAGAGCTTTCCTTTAGCACTGATGGAAGCATCCTATTGTTTGGGAAAATCCCCTTGGGAAACTTTGCACAGGGTTATCTTGCCCAATATTAAGCCGGCCCTGTTAACGGGCATCGTCATGGCCTTTGCCCATACCATCGGTGAGTTTGGGGTGGTGCTCATGATCGGCGGTAATATCCCCGGAGAAACAAGGCTTGCTTCCATTGCTATTTATAATGAGGTGGAGGCCTTGAATTATCATACCGCCGGACTCTATGCGTTGGTACTGGTGCTGGTATCCTTTTTTATCCTGCTTGTCTTTTATTATTTAAACCGCAAGCCCTTAAAGATATTCTGATGATCAAGCTCCGATTCAAAAAAGAAATGCACACGCCGCAGGGAAAAGAGTGGCTTGATATTGATTTAAACATTCCCAAGGGAGAGTTTGTTACCCTTTTTGGGGAGTCCGGTGCCGGTAAAACAACATTTTTGCGGATATTGGCAGGCTTAACACAGCCGCAAGAGGGATACATAGAAGTCGGCGGAGAAGTGTGGTTTGACAGCCGCAAGAAGATCAATATTCCTGTTCAACAAAGGAAGACGGGCTTTGTTTTTCAGGAAAATAGTCTTTTCCCTCATATGACGGTCCTTGAAAATTTAGAATATGCTTGTGGAGATAAGAAAGAACACAGAAGTATTTCAGAGTGGATCGCTGTCATGGGTTTAAAAGGGTTGGAGGCACAGAAGCCGGATAAAATATCCGGCGGGCAAAAGCAAAGGGTGGCCTTGATCCGTGCCCTCATCAGCCGGCCCAAGATCCTGCTTTTGGATGAGCCTTTATCAGATCTGGACACCAACGCGCGTTTAAGTTTGCAGGATGAGATCATCAAGGTGTACCAGAAGACCGGGATCACAACTCTCCTGGTGAGCCATGATCTATCGGAAGTGCTTAAACTATCAAAGAAGGTTTTTGTCATTGATCGGGGCAAGATCGCAAGATCAGGCACTCCTCAGGAGGTTTTTGTGAATAATGATGTGAGCGGTAAATTCAAATTTACCGGTCAGATCATTGAGGTCCAAAAGGACGGTGTTCTGAACATTTTGACCTTAAGCATCGGTAATAATGTGGTCAAGGTGGTCGCGAGTGACGAGGAGATCGCTGGTCTGTCCATCGGCAGCAAGGTGATCGTGGCTGCCAAGGCGTTCAATCCGCTTATTTTATCCCAAAAAAAATGAGGCGCTTTTAATCTTCATTTGGTATAATTTTTACGTTCCCATAAATCGTAAAACACAGGAGGGTGTATGAAGAAAACGATAGCTGTAGTCCTGATCATCGCTTTTTTTACCACAGGATGCACGGGTTCTTTTAACCTGACACGTAAAGTCTATAGCTGGCACCGCTCTCAACCTGACAAATGGTCGGATGAACTCTGTTTCTTAGTCGTTGCCTTGATACCGGTCTACACCATTTCGACCCTGGCAGATGCTATCGTCTTCAACTCTATCGAATTCTGGACCGGGAAAAACCCTGTCGATATGAGCTATGTCCCTCCATCATCGCGCATAGTTCAAAACGGCAATGTGAAATATAGAATGTCTTTTAACGCCAAAACAGATCAGGTCTCCTTGACCTCTTTGGCACAAGGCAATAACAATCACGGGATCATCTTTGAAAAGACCGATAATATGATCATGGCCAAGAATGAGCAGGGTAAGGTCTTGTTCTCTTCCGTCCAGAACCAGGACGGCGGTATATCGATCTATGACGGGAACGGCAAGCTGGTCAAGAATTACCCGGCCAGTCAGATCGCTTTGCTTAAAGAACGGTACATGTCCAATAACTAAGGTTCCATCGTGTTATTTGTAAGAATAAAAGGGCAGATGGTCTTAGACTATCTGCCCTTTTTACCTTAAAGGGCTATGAATAAATCTTCCAGATCTTCTTTTCATCTCAATCGGTGGCTTTGGGCAGGGCTCATCATCATTGCCGTACTGTGGTTTGCCCAGCAGATCATTTTAAGACCCATCATCGAGGCTGTTGCCACACAGGCGGTCGGAGCCAGGGTCACCCTCGGAAGTTTTTCTTTAAATATCTTTTCCCATCAGGTACGGATCACTGATCTTCAGATCTACAATGAGCAGGGATTCCCGCCGAAAGTATTTTTTAAGGCTTCTGAAATACTTGTTGATGCTGACCTTCTTGAAGCCATTCAGGGAAGGATACATTGCCCCCTGGTTATTTTCAGGTTAGATAAAATGATCGTTTTCAAGAATGCCCAGGGTAAATTGAATGTCGATGAACTTAAAGTTGTGAAGGAAAATCTTCATGCAAAAAATAAGGGGCCGATGCCCAATTTCAAGATCGACGTCCTTAAGCTGAACATCGAACAGGTCGTTGTTGAAGATGACAGTAAAACACCGGCGCTGATCGAGGCTTATGATCTGAACCTTAAGGATAAGACCATCCGCAATATCGATGGTGTCCCCAAGCTTGTAGGGGTGATCATGCTTGAAGTTTTAAAACCAACCGCTATACAAAGCGCTGGCCTTTACGCTGCGACCACTTTGCTGGGGGTAGGGTTCCTGCCGGGCTTGGCCATAGGCATTGCTATTGCCAACGATAAGGAAGTGGCCCAGCTTCCTCATCCTTCTGACCAAGTTTACCGGCAGAGCTTACAATTGATCCAGCAATTAGGCGGACAAATCAAAAAGGCTGATGCCCCGGCAGGGCGGATCTCTGCCAAGGTCTATAATTGCGATATTTCCATTGAAATCCAAAAACAGGGATGGAACCAGGCCAAGGTCATCATTAAAGCCAGGAAATACTATCTGGCCAAACCTGAAATTGCTGCCGGATTGTTGTATCAGTTAAAAGAACAGTTGAGGTAAGAGCATTTTCTTGACATAATTTTTTTTTCGAGGATAATGCACATATGTGCATTATGAGGATGAAGTGATGAGGCCAAAGAAAACCCGCTGGGTCAAATGCAGTACGGCCCCAAGGCTTTTTAAGCCGCAGGCCAAAGCGTCAAGTCCAAAACAGGCCATTATTTTGAGCCTGGATGAATTTGAAGCGGTCAGGCTCCTGGATCACGAGCGTTTTTCACAAGTGCAAGCGGCCAAACAGATGCGCGTCCACCGTTCCACCATTTCAAGGATCATTTCTTCAGCCCGCAGGAAAATCGCCAGGGCATTAGTAGGCATCCACACGTTAAAGATCGAGGGTGGTTGTTGTAAGGTTGTTTAAAGGAGGGAGGTTGTTCTATGGCCAAGAAAAAAGTTTTATTTGTCTGTATCCATAATTCAGCCAGAAGTCAGATGGCAGAGGCTTGGGCGAACCATTTTTGCGGGGATTTCCTCGAGGCCCATAGCGCCGGCCTTGAGCCGGGCGTATTGAACCCGTTGGTCGTTGAGGTGATGAAGGAAAAGAGCATAGATATCTCTTCCAAGAAGACACAGGGGGTTTTTGAACTTTTTAAAAGAGGGGAGTCTTTTGATTATGTCATCGCTGTCTGCGATGGGGCAAGCGCTGAAAAATGCCCTATTTTCCCGGGGCTTTCCCAGCGCCTGCACTGGAATTTTGCTGATCCTTCCAAAGCCGTAGGGACTAAAGAGGAAAAATTGGCACAGATAAGAGAAGTCCGTGATGCCATCAAAGCAAGGGTCGAGAACTGGTGCTCCTCGGCATGTGTTAAAAAGTAGGAAAAGATCATGAACAAATATTTCAGTGAATATTTAGGTACTTTTGCCTTGGTCTTTGCGGGAACAGGGGCCATCGTCATCAATGATATCAGCGGGGGAGCCATCACCCATCTGGGCATTGGTTTGGTCTTTGGCCTGATCATCATGACGATGATCTACGCTCTTGGAGAGATCTCTGGGGCCCATTTTAATCCGGCCGTGTCTTTTGGTTTTTGGTTGGCCAAGAAGCTTCCGTCCCAGGAATTTTTACGCTATATGGGCAGTCAGGTCCTAGGGGCTTTGACAGCCAGTCTATTTTTAAGAATGATCTTCCCGCAGCATAGGACATTAGGGGCCACGACGCCGCACTTTGTTTCCGTGGGAGGAGATTTTTTGCTGGAGACCATACTGACGTTTTTCCTTATGCTTGTTATTATCCATGTAGCCCAAGGAGCCAAAGAAAAAGGGCTGATGGCCGGTGTGGCCATAGGAGGCATGGTCGCTTTGGAAGCTATATTTGCTGGGCCTGTTACAGGGGCATCAATGAATCCCGCCCGCTCATTGGCCCCGGCCATTGTTAGCGGTGAAGCAGGTTTTTTATGGATATATCTTACAGCCCCTTTCTTAGGCTCGGCATCAGCTGTCTGGGTCTCTTCGAAGCTCTCCGGTTGACATTCGTGTAGCTCGCCTATATAATGCTCTGTCTTAATTATTTATAATAAAGGTGGGACTGTGCAGGCGGCGAATCCGTATATTTTTAAGATCAAACCCTATGTTCCGGGCAAGCCTATTGATGAGGTCAGGCGCGAGCTGGGTTTAAAAAGCGTCATCAAACTGGCTTCCAATGAGAATCCTTATCCGCCTTCGCCTAAGGCGTTGGCGGCCATGAATTTGGCGGCCCGCGAGGTCAACCGCTATCCGGATGGCGGCTGTTTCGCGCTGCGCCGTACCTTGGCCCGGAAACTTAACATCGACGATGATCAGCTGATCTTCGGCAATGGCTCGGATGAGATCATTGTTTTAGCGGTCAAAGCTTTTGCGGCCAAAGGGGATGATGTCATTATCGCCAGGCCTTCATTCCTGATCTATGAAATTGCTTCGACCTTATCCGGTGCCCGGTTACATCAGGTGCCGCTCAAAGAATTCCGTTATGACCTGGAGGCCATGAAAGCCAAGGTCAATGCGCGCACCAAGATCATATTTATCGGTAACCCTGATAATCCGGCAGGGACATATATCACGGCCCGCCAGGCAGAGGATTTCGTCCGTTCTATGCCTAAAAGCACGCTGGTGTTCTTTGACGAGGCTTATTTTGAATACGTGCAGGCCAAGGATTATCCGGACACCTTGAGCTTGATGAAGAAATATCCCAATGTGATGACCACCCGCACATTTTCAAAAATGTACGGATTAGCAGGTCTGCGCGTCGGCTACGGGATCGCCAGCAGGGAGATCATCGATATTTTAAATCGTTTACGCGAGCCTTTTAATGTTAACAGCATGGCCCAGGCTGCGGCTGTGGCTGTTTTGGGTGATGAAGCGTATTACCATAAAATTGCTAAAGATGTGAACGAGCAAAGGCAGTACCTGTACCGGTCTTTTGAGAGCATGGGTATCGCTTATGAGGTGAGCTTTACAAATTTTATTTTGGTCCATGTGGGGGGTGACAGCAGCCAGGCCGCAGGGAGCCTGCTTAAAAAAGGCGTCATTATCCGTGACATGACCGCTTGGGGTTTAAAAGGTTACATACGCGTTTCCATCGGCAGCGCGTCGGAAAATAAACGTTTTATAAAAACATTGAAGGAGATATTATGATCGTCATTTTACGCCCGGATGCCACCGAGGCTAATATCCAGCATATTGTCGAGCGCGCCGGTAAGTTGGGGCTCAAGGCCAATATTTCGCGCGGGGTGGAGCGTACGGTGATCGGGTTCATCGGCCCTGAAGATGGCTTGCGGGGCATCCCTTTGGAGGTTTTTCCAGGGGTTGAGCAAGTCCTGCAGGTTTTGGCACCGTATCGACTGGTTTCCCGCGAGTTCAAGAAAGAAAATACCGTCATCAAGTTACCTTATAATACGACCGTGGGTGCCGCCAAGATCGCGGTAATGGCAGGCCCCTGTTCGGTGGAAAGTTATGAAGGCATGCTTTCCATCGCCAAGAAGATCAAGGCCTTGGGTGGTAATATATTACGCGGGGGGGGGCTTTTAAGCCGCGCACTTCTCCTTATGATTTTCAGGGTTTGGGTGAGGAAGGTTTGAAGATCCTGCAGGCCGTGGGAAAAGAAGTCGGCATCTGTACGATTTCCGAGGTCATGGATACCCGTCAGGTGGACCTCCTGGCCAAATACGTCGACATCCTGCAGATCGGGGCGCGCAACATGCAGAATTTTTCTTTATTGAAAGAAGTCGGTATCATTAAAAAACCGGTGATGCTCAAGCGCGGTATGAGCGGGACCATCAAAGAGTGGCTGATGTCTGCTGAGTATCTTTTAGCCAACGGTAATTTCGACGTCATGCTCTGCGAACGCGGTATCCGTACTTTTGAAACCGCCACGCGTAATACGCTTGATATCAATGCCGTGCCCGTGGCCAAACGCCTCTCGCATTTGCCGGTGGTGGTCGATCCAAGCCATGGCACAGGTAAATCGGAGTATGTGGCCGCGGGAGCCCGTGCCGGTATTGCCGCTGGCTGTGACGCGTTGATGATCGAGGTGCATGAAAACCCTGAAGAAGCTTTATCTGATGGGGACCAATCGTTGACACCGAATAAATTTCAGGAATTGATGGCCTCCTGCAAACGTGTGGCCCAGGCGGTCGATAGGGATCTTTAAAGGAAAATTTATGTTCAATAGAAAAGAATTGTTCAGAAGGGTAGCGATCGTTGGGGTTGGTTTCATGGGGGCTTCCTTAGGCTTAGCCATCAAGAAAAAGGGGTTGGCCCGTGAGGTGATCGGTATCGGCCGTCAGGAAACTTCATTGAGGGAAGCGACCGACCTGGGGGCCATTGATGAAGGTACTTTAGATTTTAATAAAGGGATCGTCGGTGCAGATTTGATCGTGCTAGCCACTCCGGTGAACACGGTCCTGGATATCATTGAGATCTTAGGTAAAGAAAACAGGCGCGGGTGCATTATTACGGACCTGGGCAGCACCAAGACCGCCATCGTAGAGCGGGCTGAAAAGGTGCTGCATCATTCGATCCTGTTCGTGGGTTCCCATCCTTTGGTCGGTTCCGAAAAAAGAGGCCCTGCCAATGCCAATGCCCAGCTTTATGAAGGGGCGGTATGCGTGATGACCCCAACGGATAAGACCAACCGTCTGGCCCGCGAGAAGATCAAACAGTTCTGGACGCAATTAGGGTCCACCGTCAAGCTGATGACGCCTCAAGAGCATGACCAGGTTTTGGCCTATATCAGCCATCTGCCGCATTTGGCGGCATTTGCCTTGATGAAGGCCATGCCGGACAATTATTTGGACCATGCCACCCAGGGTTTAAAAGATACCACCCGGATCGCGGCATCCGACCCGCAGGTTTGGAAGGACATCGCCTTATCAAACCATAAACCGATCCTTAAAGCGCTGGATGAAGCTGTAAAAATATTGGCCTCGATGCGCAAAGCCATTGTGGCCCGTGATTCAGAAGTGCTGACGGATATCTTTAAACAAGCCAAGGATAAACGAGAACGATTGGATAAAAATTATGCCAGCTGAACATTTAGTCATCACTTTAGACGGCCCTGCGGGTGCCGGCAAAAGCACTGTAGCCAAATCCCTGGCAGGCAGGCTTGGCATTTCTTATCTTGATACCGGGGCCATGTACAGGGCCTTGACATTAAAAGCCCTGCGTTTAAAAATGGACATGTCCGACGAAGAAGCTTTAAGTACCTTGTGCCGTAATACCAAGATCAACTTTAAAGAAACGCCGGATGGCTCTTTGAATATCACCTTGGACGGTGAAGACGTTGCTGCGGCGATCCGTGCCCCGGAGGTGACCAACAATACCCATTATGTCGCCAAAGCACCGGGGGTGAGAACATTGATGGTGGCCTGGCAAAGGGCCATGGGCATGAACCGTTCCATTGTTACCGACGGACGTGATCAGGGGACAGTGGTCTTTAAAGACGCGCGTTATAAATTTTATGTGGATTGTGATGTGGAGGAGCGCGTGCAGCGCCGGTATAAAGAATTGATCGCGGCCGGCAAGAGCGTTGACCTTGACCAGTTGCGTGTTGACATGAAGGACCGTGACCAAAAAGATTTTACCCGCAGCGTCGGCCCGCTGAAAAAAGCGCCGGATGCCATCACCGTTGATTCCACCGGATTAACGGTAGAGGGAACTGTTGACAAGATCATGAAACTGATCCACCTATGAGCAAGCATTCCAATATCCGCAATTTTTCCATCATTTTTACCTTCGTCTATAAAAACATATGCGTTAAGTATACCTGATAAAGGCTTGATCTGCCAATTTTTTGCCGATGCCGGAAGCCAATAAAAAAAGAACCCCGCAAGAACGAACGGGATTCGGTAAAGGAAGACGTGACAGTTCCGGTTCCTAGGCCATAGTCACCGTCTTCTTGGGAGAAGAAGCTTTGTGCTTCCAGTGCAAGTTGATCCTCAACGTGTGGCAGTAGGCGATCTTCATCAAACGCCGGCTGTGATTCACGTAGAAGAACCCTTTCACACGGAAAGAAAATTTCTCATCACGGCGGACACTATCAAAAGACTTGGCAATATGCACTTGCGGGGCTGATTGTTTCTCTTCGCTCTGCGCCTCTGTAGCCAAATAAATGAAATTCTTGCGCACATCCGTGACACATTCCTTTTCTTCAGCGTGCTCCCGCAGGGTAATGACCTTCCCCCGGCCCTTTAAGATCTCTGTGGTTTTATGAAGAATGTCGCGCATAGGCGATTCCTTTATGTCGTCCAATAACGTATCTTTAAGGTCCATCTTTAACTTCCTCATCTTTCTTTAGTCCTGCACCCTCTAAACGAAGTGTAACATGTTAAAGGGTATGAAAACAAGGGCATGGGGCCGCTTTGAAGAAAGCGTTTTATTGGATCTATACCGACGAGGAATAACAGCACGTGGTCATTCCCTGCAAAAACTTATAAAAATAAGAAACTTGTACGGGGAATTCAGGAACGTTTGCGGAAAGGAAAAGAAACGCGGTTTTCCTGGCCTTTGGCCAGGCGTTTGATGTTGGAACTATGCCGAAAAACGATAAAAACACACAACACAATGGACATGATGACCAACGGCAAAGGCTCACAATAGACCACCATTAAAACAGGAAAAACAACAGCCGCGATGATAGAAGCAAGGGACACAAACCCGAATAAAAGAAAGAACCCCAGCCATGTCATGGTCACCCACAGCAAAATGATCCGCAAAATCTGGAATTGGATGGCTAAGCCGATCAGGACCCCCAGGCTTGTGGCCATGCCCTTGCCGCCTTTAAAGCCTAAAAATACCGTCCAATTATGGCCTGCCACAGTCGCCACGGAAATAATGACCAGAGACAGGGCATCCTCCAGTCCAAAGGCATTGGCCAAGAAGGTGACCGGGATAATACCTTTGACAATGTCCAGGACCAAAACCAGGGTCCCTGGCACCTTGCCCAAGACCCTAAAGGCATTGGTGGCCCCCATATTCCCGGAGCCATGCTCGCGGATATCAAGATTCTTAAGCATACGGCCAAAAATATAAGCCGTAGGGATAGACCCGATCAAATAGGCAAGGACGACACTAATGGCCAGAAACAGCAGATTCATTGAGAGCTTTTATCCCTTCCTTTATATAGATGACCCCGGAAATGACCGTGGCCACCAGTGCCACATACCAAAGCACCTTTGTAAATGTCAACTGTAATAAAACCCCCAGCACGCATGCGATCTGCAAGAACGCGGTAAGTTTACCTGAACGGTTAGCTTCGATCTCCAGTTTTCCCGTGGTCAGCTGAACGATCATGGAGCCCAGCAATAACATGATATCGCGGCTGATGATGGCCACCACGAACCATAAAGGAAAATGAATGTCCGTGAAACATCCCCGTTTGATGTACAGGCAGATAAAAGCACTGATCAACAGTATCTTGTCCGCCAAGGGATCAAGAATGGCGCCGGCTTTTGTTTTCTGCCCGCGTGTCCTGGCAATGTACCCATCAATGATATCAGAAACGACCGCCACCATAAAGAGCCCTAAAGCCAACCAGCGAAAATACTCATGCTGCGCAGATATATACATGACCGTCGCGATAAAGAAGGGAACGATCAAAATGCGTCCGACAGTGACTTTATTGGCAAAGGTTAGAGCCATAGGATTATATTCCCTAGTAACTACACATTCAGAAAGCGAGCTACATTTAGATCAATCTAACAACACACTATGGAACCCCCTGAAAAGCCTGATAAAGCGGCTTACTCTACCCATTCAAGTTTTACTTTATGGTCCGGGCACCAGACCATATCTGCACTATAACGCTCTCCGTCTTCCGGGCAATATTTGACCGTATGCTGAGGGCTTAAAGCCGTGTTGATCGAACGGATGGCGGACTGTGCCTGAGGGTCATTCGCCACCTGAACACCCAAATGCTTTAACTGCGCTTCAGTGACCGGCTGATCGGTCAGCCCCTGGGTCATCGTCGTCAGCGCTGAAACTGTTTCTGCCTGGCTTGGTTTGGATCTAGGCGGCACTGCCTGGCAACCAGACAAAAGAACAATAAATGCCATTAAAAGAATACATTTCATTGTAATATCCGTATACGGTTCAAAGGCCACCAGATAATGTCTGCTTTCCCGATTATGCTCGACTCAGGGACAAATCCCCAATAACGGCTATCCAAACTGTTGCCGCTGTTGTCCCCCATCACAAAATCGAAGCCCTTAGGCACAAGCACTTTTTGGCCTTCAAAACCATAATGGCAGTTATTCACCCAATCCGCTGATACCGGCCGTAAAGGGTCGCAATTATAATACGTGCGTTTGATGCGTGGATCAGTGACCTCCTTGCCGTCGATATAAATGCCCCCGTCCTTGATCTCAACGGTCTCACCACCCACCGCGATAAGACGCTTGATAAAATCCATCGTCGGATTGACCGGCCAGACAAAAACAACGATGTCCCCGCGTTGAGGCTTTCTGACCCCAGGCAGGCGCTTCTTGGTCAAAGGCAGCCAGGCATCGGGCCATCTAAGGGATAAAAACGGCTTTCCCTCCTGAAACCCGATATCCCAGAACATGGGCGGCAAAACCTGCGGGCCGTAGGTCCATTTATCAACGAAGATCTGGTCTCCGATAAGCAGCGTATCTTCCATGGAACCGCTGGGGATCTTAAAAGGCGAAATAATATAACTGCGGATCAGCACCGCCAGAACGAGGGCAATGAGGATGGATTCCACCCATTCACGGACCACTGATTTTTGTTTTTTATTCTTGGGCATGACGATCCTTTCCTAAATCTTCAACGCGGCTAAAAAAGCTTCCTGCGGTACTTCCACGCGGCCGATCTGTTTCATTTTCTTTTTACCTTCTTTCTGCTTTTCCCATAATTTACGCTTACGGCTGATATCCCCGCCGTAACACTTCGCCGTGACATCCTTACCGGCTGACTTGATCCTGGCGCTCGAGATGATGCGCCCATCGGCCTGGGCCTGGATACGTATCTCAAATAATTGCTGAGGGATAAGTTCTTTAAGTTTAGTGACGAGCCCCAGGCCTTTGTCATAGGCACGGTCTTTATGCACCATGCACGAAAAAGCATCGCAAGGGTCATCATTGATCAGGATGTCCAACCGGGTGATCGCGCCCTGGACATATTCTTTGAATTCATAATCAATGGACCCATACCCGCGGGTGGCGGACTTGATCAGGTCATTGAAATCCACGATCACCTCGGAGAGCGGTATATCGAAAAGGATCTTCATGCGGTCCCCGACAAATTCACTCTTTTGAAAAACACCACGCTTCCTTTTAGAAAGCTCCATGACCGCGTCCATATAGGTGACCGGTGTGAATATGGATACAGCCAGGACCGGCTCTTCGATACGGGCAATATCAGAACCGTTCGGCAGATCTGAAGGATTTTCCAGGTCCATCACAGAGCCGTCGCGTTTGATGATCTTATAACCGACGTTAGGGGTGGTCAATATCAAATTCAGGTCATACTCACGCTCCAGGCGTTCCTGCACGATCTCCATATGCAAAAGACCCAGAAAACCGCAGCGGAACCCATACCCAAAAGACTGGGAAGTCTCATGTTCATAAACGAAACTGGGGTCTGAAAGGCGTAATTTATCAATAGCCTCGCGCAAAGGAGCGTAATCCCCGGCATTGACCGGATAAACCCCGCAGAAGACCAAAGGTTTGAGCTGACGGTAACCTTCCAAGGGCTGGGCTGTCGGGCGTGCCAACTCCGTCATGGTGTCACCTACCCGGACCTCTTTAGGGTCATGCAGATTGCAGGTGATATACCCGACTTCTCCGGCGGAAAGGCCTTTGACAGGTTGGATCTCAGGAGCAAAGATCCCCACTTCCTGCACGTCAAAATCTTTGCCCACGTTCATGAACCGGACACGCACCCCTGGTTTAACAGCCCCTTCAAATACACGCACATAAATGATGACACCCTTGTAAATATCATATTTCATGTCAAACACCAAAGCTTTTAAGGGCGCTTGGGGATCACCCTCGGGCGGAGGGATAAATCTCACTATTTTCTCAAACAATTCATCGATGTTTAAACCCTGCTTGGCTGAAACCAATTGAATATCCTCTAGTTTGAACTTGAGGATTTCGGTGAATTGGCGTTTAGCTTCATCGATATCAGCGTTGGCAATATCGATCTTGTTGATCACCGGCAAAATTTCGAGATTATTATCAATGGCCAAATAATAATTAGCGATCGTCTGCGATTCGACGCCTTGGGTGACATCGATCAATAGAAGGGCCCCTTCGCAGGCGCGCAGGGATTTCTCGACTTCGTAAGAAAAATCCACGTGGCCAGGGGTGTCAATAAGGTTAAAAACATAAGCCTGCCCATCCTTGGCCTTATAATCCAGGCGCAC
>Ga0207034_1080_pt2 | contig 13342 bp, 18 predicted proteins | sample Alteio_BWMinCont_36_FD_153269 | JGI IMG/M metagenome (GOLD analysis project Ga0207034, IMG submission 153269) | Enriched cells from forest soil in Barre Woods Harvard Forest LTER site, Petersham, Massachusetts, United States -... | ecosystem: Environmental > Terrestrial > Soil > Temperate forest >...
GTTGGCGTAAGCGAATATCTGGATTTTGCGCTTGTGAACTTTCTTGAGTATTTCGACCCATTCCATAAGCTCGGGACCTCGATCAATGATTGTCTTGTCCCATGTCTTTGTACGTTCCTCAATGCCCTTTCGGTCGCCAAGCCAACGGACATACGTGAAGTCAGCCGTGATGGGGTCAAACTGTTCGAAAATTACTTTAGGTCGAGGCATCCAGCTTTGATCCTGCAACGCTAAGGCGACGTTGAACTCTCTCAAAAGAGCAGCGAACCTAGCATCGAGCCATGATTTATTTCGAATCTCGACGGCAAATCGACAGGACATGCCCTTCGTCTTTTGTAAGAAAAACCGCAAGTCTCGCCGAAAACTCTCCGCCGCTCTTGAACACTTTTTTATTGAAATATGGGAACTGTAGGAGCATCGGCCCTAGCTTTTTACCGAGAAGATTCATGATCTGGACGAAATTCTGGAACTCGCTCTCGCAGTTTATGAGTACCTTTTCATGTGTGATGAGTTGCGGAACCTTTACCGCAAAAATAAAATTGTCTGGAGTCTTACGCTCCCAGCCGTTGACGACGGCAGGTGCGGGCGTCCTGTAAAAAGTCGAGTCTACTTCGACGGTATCGAACTTTGTAGCGTAGAAGGCTAGAAAGTCGGCAGGCTTCATGCCGACAGGATAAAAAGTGCCTTCTCATCCTGCAGCCGTAAAAGCCGAAGTGCCAATCCGCAAACCCGTGGTGTCCGCACGGTCCTTGATCTTCGGTTGAGCCATCGTTTTCTGCGCGGAATCAAACAGGCCGGGTGCTATATCGACTTTGGATTCTCTTGGCACTCAACAGATTGTATGTCCTTGCTCTAGCAAGGTCACTCTTCAACTTGCTCGGGCAGCGCAAGTTGTATGGGTTTTTCTTGGATGGCGTCGGGAAGTTTCAGCTTTTCTTCAATGAGCGCCAGACGTTTTTGAAGATCGAGCAGGATAGAAAGAACGATTGCTTCTCGCGGATCGTCAGAACATTGGTACGTCGCCGGGGGAGTGTAGTAGCGGACGCTTCGTAGCAGGCGGTCAAAATCAATTCGATCCTCGCGCCTCAAGCACCTACGGAACTTTGACCATTTCTCCACAATCTGCGAAACCTGATTTACATATGTGGGAACAGTCCGGCCCATAAGTCGCTCCTTTGAAGAGAGCGAAGTATAGGCGAATAGAAAGCGAAGAGCAATAGGACAGCTCGCACGGGGAAAAAGACGTACCACTATTTTATATTTCCGCATATGACGGTACAGCCAGTTGCCGACCCCGAGTTATTCACCAGAGAATCGTGCCCCATACTTAGCTTCCAGTCTTGATTTTCGACACTTCTGCCCCTATCGGACTGCAGGGAGATTTTCGGGGTCGCATCCATCAACTAGCGGTGTCTCTGGACCGACCCTTAGCGGCGGGCCCGGGTCGCGAGGCGGCTTTCGCAGAAATTCGTCCCTACGACCGAATTGGCCAATCAGCCCCCCGCAACTCGCGACGTCACCTTTTAACGTGGGTGAGCACGAACGTGGTTTGTTGCAAACAACCGCCGCTCGAACCATTTGTTATCCAACCGAAGGAGGCCCGCGCTAGGTGGCGACGGAGACACCCGAAGCCTGCCACTTCGTGACGTTCACGAGCACGTTGTTGCCGTGTATCCTTGGGGGGCAATGCCTGAAGAACACCATTACGTCCCCCGTTTCTACCTGAAGGGATTCACGGAAAATAAAAAGCTCTGGGTGTACGAACGTCATCAGAAGCCCCGCGAGTCCAAACCAAAAGACGAAGCGAGTCGGCCAGATTTCTACAGTCTCGATGCAGATGAAACCGGCGAGCGCAACGACGCGCCGGAGAAACAACTAGCCCGCATCGAATCTATCGCTGCGCCAATCATTCGGAAGCTCGTCACGCCACATTACGTTCTCACACCCGAAAAGGCCGCCGAACTCATCTTCTTCATTGCGCTCACGTTTGTGCGAACGCCCGCTTGGCGAGAACATCTCAATCGTGTTGCGGTCAAGGCAAAGCGTGACCATGACATCAAGCTCGCGCAGAACAAAGAGCCGTTTTACGAAATGCTTCGAGAAATGGACACTCAGAAGAAGATAACCGAGGCTGATTACGAGAAGTTGCGCCAAATGTTTCTGAGCGGCGATTACGAACTCGAACAAAAGTCGGCGGGCTTCAATCTCTGGGCTATGTTCACCTCGGGAATGCAAGTCGCGGAAATAATCGCAGAGTTTCAATATCAGGCGCACTACGCACCGCAAGGGATGGAGTTTTTCACATCAGATAATCCGGTTTACACGGTCGGCCCGGACGATGAAGGTTCTATGGTGGTAGGCACCGGATTCGGACGACCGGACGTTAGGGTGTATTTCCCGCTGAATAAGCACGCTTGCTTTTACATGCGCCGGGGAATTCGAACGATGGCGATCCTCACGACTTCGACATTTGTCGATCAAGCAAACTATTTAACGATGCTGACCGCGACAAAGAATCTCTATACGTCGAAGTGCCTGCGTAGAACGATGCTGTTGTTCAACCAGAACGGATGCAAAGTGAAAGCCGGTGAGAACGCATTCATGGCCGAACCATCACCGCCCGATTGGAGGCAGTCGTGAGCACCTCGGCGCAGAGGATGCCAAGGCTCGCCTGCCGAACTATCGAGTCTCCGGCAGTTGAAGCCCCAATGAGGACAATTGCGCACCGCTCACTTGAAACGTTCTCGTGGGTGTTTTGTCGGCAGCGATATCAGCACCGGGTAACCCGAGACGGTTTAGAGCCCCGACAAGCGCACCCGTTTCTGGATAGCGGACGCCTCCGGTGCTCGTGAACGTGGTTGGAGTGAATGCGCCCACCAAGCAATAAGTGAGAACTGGCCCTCCGGGCTCGTGAAAGACATTGAATCGAACCGAATAGACTTCTTTCTCCCGGGCCGCGCGTACCTTGTACAAATTAATTAGGACATCGAGGGTATACACGCCGTCGGCCAAATTAACCATCTCATCCCATGAACTCAGCATTTGCCGGTCGATTTCGAACCACATGGTGCCGTCTCGGATTATCGGTTGCACCACATGCCCCTGCTGCTGCAGCATCGCTATCGCAATATCGACTTTTTCTTTTGCGTTGTAGGGCGATGACTGAAGGCCCAACCTTTTGACGGTGGTTTCGGGCAGTACGACATGCAATATTCCGGCGGACCCGTCATTCTTTAGACTTGCGAATGTGCTCTCGATAACTTTTGGGGTCACTCCCATCCCAACAAGCCAATTGTTCAAGAACGCCCAACCTCCAATTTGAATCGTTTTCATGGCCCCACCGGGCGATGCGTAATCCGCAAATCCAACGTTGAAAACTGGGTCTCCACGAAGACCGCGATTGAGCCAAACAATGTGAAGCGTGCCTTCTCTATTCACCGCTGTGCTCCTCCGTCCGATTGCTGTTCTATGGCAATCCCGGGAACTTTAGGTTTGACGCTGAGTACTTGCTCATCCCGAATCACAATTGCGAATCGGAAAGACGGACTAGGAATCTGGATGGCGGGGTGGCCGACGGACGCGACGATTTCAACTTTCACAACTCCCTTCCATTCTCCGCCTACGACGTAGGGATTCAAGGTCTCACGAATGTGCGCGCCGATATCGTGAACATCGTCGTCTAAACCACTCAGTCCAAAATTCAAGACGAAGCTACGTGCTTCCGAGTTCTCTTCGGAATCGACTCGGAGAAGAACATGAGTGATAATTGCCGACATCTTCGAGAGATTTTTGACAGTGAGGCGGATTGTTTCAGGATGGTTAGAAGACTGTCGGAGGGATAAGAACCACATTGGGCTCGTATCGCCCTCATATTGCTTTTTTGCCAAATCGACCGAAGTCTTCGTGAGGGCCGCGTACGTATTTGTGGCGCGGACCAGCCTCGCCGTCAAGATAACGATAATTATCGCTGTGCCAGCTTGAACTAATGCAGCACCGGCCTGAACAAGTGTTGGCCATTGGGGAAGATCATACATAAGTTATAGATACTAGACCTGTAGCACCGCCGAGGCAATTCCGGCTCGCTATTATAGAGGGAGTTAATTTCTCTATCAGAGGCTGGGGTGGGACTCCGTGATAAAATCTGCCGCACGGGAGAACTGGCGATGACAGAAGAGCGTATTCAAATTCGACAAGTGCGCGTCGTTGATCTTGTGGCTGAGATGCTTGAGGCAAATGCAGACGCAATGCCGCCCAGCCACAAGGACGAAGCAGAATCGATCCGCAAAGAAGCCGCTTGGTATCGTGCGTCGAGCAACCCGAAAACGATGTTGTGCCGGATTCACTTTGTTCAGGAATGAATGAAATGACGAGCATAAAGGAAAATTAAAAACTGCGGGACGCTAGTCGAGAACTGGGTTTGGAGTTAACAGACCGCAAATAATTTGATGTCAAAAGTGACCCGATATTCCAAAAGTTACTAGAGTGCCGTGCCGCTTGACCGACCAGTCCACTTTTTCGACCTTGTGCCTTGTTCTATTTCTCCGGTCCAATTTAGACTAGCGAGACCACTCTGTCATACAGTTTTCTCAAATGTTCATCGGACATGTCGAGAATGGGTTCGTACATAAATGAGTTTAAATGAATGTTTTCTGGTGTCATAAGAGCGACATTCTTGAGAACTTTTATCGTCTCGATTTCGGCAGGAAAGCGCCGCGCGAACTCGCCCACAAGCGCCTGCGTTTGATGTCGTTTGATCGTAAGCAGAAATGCCGGGTCCGCGATCTTGGTTACCATGAATCGCTCTGCCGCGAGTCGGATAGCTATTGAAAGGACAATTTTGTGCTCAAAATTGACACCCTCGCCCGCTGTTAAACAGCCTCTTGCTTCCTCAGAAATAGTATCCACGACTGATTTACCGGGGTCTCTTGATGCGCCTTTTTCGTTGAATAGCTTGTTATAAATAGCGTCGAGATCGCTGCGGACAATGCTGGCAGAGTCGGCTTTCCAGTGGAGAAGTGAAGTTAATTTGAGATAGTCGGCGTCAGTTTCTCCTCTCGTGAACTCAATGAGATTTCGAATGAAGGGAATCGCGGCGATTGTTTTGCGGCTTTCGGTAAAGAAGTTCTTCTTCCAATCATTCACAAAGACGTTTTTGATGCCGTCGGCTTTTTCTAAAAGAATCCCTGCACTGTTCTTAGACACCATGAAGCAGTGAGAATACTTCACACACCGACTCTCAAGAGTGCGGAAAAAATCAAAGTTATGCGTAAGCACGATCAATTTGAAATTCAGACCCTCCGAAATCTCGATCAGGTACTGAAGGATGGCGTATTTGTTTCTATAGTCGAACGAATCTGCAATATCGTCGATCACAAACAGGGTTTCCTGTTTTCCGTTGCGGCGCACTTCAACTTCAAAGAGTATGTTCAGAATGTACAGTGCTTTCTTCTCCCCTTGACTTAGGACCTTCATCAAGACTTCGTGGTTTACGGGGGCTGTGTCCTTTCCATCCTGAAACGTAAAATCAAGGGTAAGCATTTTCTCGTGGGTCAACATGACTGCAATTTTATTCTTCGCCTCCAATTTGAACGGCACGAAAAAACGCTCATTGAAACTGTCGATTACCATTTCCCATTGTGTACGCTCCTTTTTTGCCTCTTCTTCAATCTCCCGATTTCTATTTTCGACCTTTTGGTACTTGGCAAGGACGTCTTCAAACAGGTCGAATCTGGCTTTAAAATAAGATTTCAGGACTTGTTGTCTCAAAAAACGCACGTTAGCCAAGTGCGGCAGCAAAAACTCGTTGTCGCACAAGTACTTCTGAAAGTCCCTGACCGTCACATTTTTTTCTAGCAACTTCTTAATTGCATCAAACTGTCTTTTGAGTTCCTTGTCGCTGGTTATCTTGCCAAGTTCGTCCGCGATCAAGTCCTCCAACTGCTTCTTTGTGCTGATCTCCAGTTTCTCGCCTGCGTTCAAGGTGATGGTATGCTTAGCAGCGAAGAATCCATTGTCGGCGAGGGTCTTGGCAATTTGTCCTGCATTGTAGTATTCGAAAACACCCTTCTTGAAATACGTAGATGCTGTGAGTAGTTCGTTATAGCGGGTGACGTATTCTTGTATCGCAGTTTTGAAGTCTTTAGTTGAGATAATATCCAAGACTTTTTCGTCAAAGATCGCATCATAGCGAACCGCAGCAAATGGAGCATCCTTCTGGTCGCGAACTTCATCCTTAACCCGAAATAACGCTTGGTAGAAAAGGCCTTCAACTTCCATAAACGCCAAGGAACTTTCGGTCTCTAAATTCAGCTTCGAGCCGGATTGCTCCTTCAGAGCGTTGAGGAAGGCATCCTTCGCTTTGTTAATTTCGTCGTGCAACTGTTCATATTCTTTTCGGAGAGCGTTATTCACGAGCAGGGTCGACGTTTTTTCCGTGTGACTGTAAAATTGATCGTAAGGAGGAAGCACAAGGACGCACTCCTTGGGCAATACGGCACCGTTCTCATCTGTGATCTTCCTTGAGCACGGGCGAGTCGGGAATATGCGGTCTTTAGACTCTACTCCATCAGCGACATCTTTGAAGGTTTGTGCCAATGAGGATTTCATTGAGCCATTAGGGGCATAAATCGCGTAAACGTTGTCGCTCGAAAAATCGAACTCTTGCCGTAGCTTCTTGATTCCGTAACAATTCACGAGGTCAATCGTCAGTTTGTTCATTCGAGCGATTCCATATTAACGGTCAGATAAATTGCTTTTGGACGGCGTGATAATACACCGTTGGGCCACAGCTTTCGTATCGTTCATTTTGCCTCTCTCAGAGACGGGGTGCTTTCTTCTTCAGGAGGGCATCCGGCTCGTCAGGTTGTGCAATGTGTCCGCCAACACGCTTACCTCCCAGGTGATCGAACGAGATGTTGTCTGGCGTTTCCGTGAGATGCTGGCCGACAAGTTTTCCGGCGATTGAATAATGCGAAGACTCCAAAGGGTTCTCCGGCCTCTCGAAAGAACGAGCGGGAAGGCGTTCGATGCCACCCAGATGCGCAAACCGACCGCGAGGCTCGTCGCTCATGATCTTGCGGTTGTTCCTTTGGGCGGTCAAATATGCGACGGCGGTTTCTAGCGCAGCGAGTCGACATTCAATGTCTTGAAGGGTGATTCCTTTTTTCATTTTGTACTTCTCTCTCACAATACCAACGAACAGCGGGGCGGATGGTTCATTGGCGATTGAACAACCCCGTGCCAAAATATTTGTGGTTGACGGCATTGACTTCTTCGGCTGACCGTGCATCCTGCAACTCACGTTGATATTCGGTTTCTGGGTTTGCCGTCAGCAAATCATTCTTAACCGCGTGGTCGTAGGCAATTTCCAACGCCGCGAGTTTGTCTTCAGAGTCAACCAAGCCTTTCTCCACCAATATTCCCCCTAAGAGGTCTCGATTGTTTTCTCCTCCAATCCATTCTGGGTGGAGTGATTTGAAGGCTTCGCTCGCGTCCACCCACGATTGCGTAAAATTCTGGTTGCGCCTTTCTTCAACTGCCGCTTTCAATTCTTCCAGAGGGAGCCCTTGCGCTTGGAGTACTCGTCCGAGAGCCCCGGACTCAGACAAATAGACATCGCTTGTGATTTCGCCGCGCTTCCATCGCAATTCGAGGTCGCTTTGACGGAGAAGTTCTTTCTGATCGGCTCGGTCTTCCTCAATCTGCGACACAAACCTGCCGCCTATGCCTCGCGGCTGTGCTGACCGTTCGGTCCGTGCTGCTGGCTGAAGTTGGGCGCGATACAATTCAGTCTCACCCTGCAATAACGCTTGCTCTGTGTCACCTTCAATGATGTGCTTGACGCCATTTATGGTGACCGCCTTCGCAAATCTCTTCGGTGCCGCGCTAGCGAGTGCGGTCGGAATCAAAACAGAGTTGTCATAAACGTCTGGCACGACCAAGCGTTGCTCTACTGCCGCGTTCGCAAGGTACGCTTTGATTTCCTCGAACGATGCACCGTTCAACTTGTCTTCGAGCGCGGCGTCAACCTTGATCGCTGAATCTGATGGTAAAAATGACATTTTCGTTTTCCCCTAAGCCCTGTTAGGCAGCTTCTGTACTCCGAACTTCAACGAGCTTTTATTACGCTGTGATCTGTCTTTCGAGCGCGTTCAAATCCTCAAGAGTATTCGCTCGAATAAGGAGCGTGCGCTTTCCAGTTGACTCCGCAAAGCGGACCTCTCTCTCATACTTGAAGCCATTCGCGGGCACGGTAGCGTCGGGCTCCGGTGTTTGCGGAATCACGCGCACGTCGAAGGCATCCGTCCGCGACCGAACGACTCGACCTTGCGCGGCAAGAGTCTGAAGCATCGCCTCACGCATCCCTTCAAATGAACTTGAGTTGGTGATAGCCTCATCCAGTTGTGGATTACTTTTGAGAAAGTCGCTCATCGTTGTGCCCCTTTCGGCAGTTGCTTCGTCATAGCAATCAGTTCGTCTTCGTGCCCGACATATTCCCACCTCGGACGAGCAGGCACAGACGGTCGAGCGCCTGCTTCCGCAACACGGGCTTGATTGTAGTGCCGAGTGCAGAGCCCCTTAGCTACTACGGGCTGCGAACATTTTTCACAGATTTGGTGAACTCGTGTACTTATGCGCATCGCTTCAACCCTTCCGCACGTTCGATCAACGATGGATGAATCATCTGAGAGTGCCCAAACCTAGTTCTTGCACTGCCAGCTCTATCGTGGATGCGTTCCACTGCCGCCCGAGGCGCAACGGGAACGTCCAAAGGTATGCGAGTTCTTTTGCAATCCACGCGGCAGAGAATCGAGCATTGGGGGTCATGAACTCTTTCCAGTACGCGATTTCCGCCTGCCTAGCCATCTGGTATCGCTGCTCCTTTTCATTATCCCAGTAGCCGCTCTGCTGTCCGCGTTGCCGCCACTCCACCCAAGCGCAAATGCCGTCGATACCGTCTCGATGCGCTATAGCGATGTGCGGCATGTGAGGGTCCATGGGATCGAACTCGCAGTTGCCAAAACCGTAGTTCGACGGAACAGTTTCAGCTTGGGGCTTCATTTCCCGAGACGTTTTCGCGGGCAAGGGCGTTGACCATCCAACTATCACGTAATGGGTGAGCGGTTTCGACAAATCGAACTTGAAACTATCGGCCATGGATTTCCTCGACCGCAGTCACATGTCCGTCTGTGTCAATTTGCAAGACGCGCCCCGTGTGTCCGTCCTGATAGACCAAATCCCCAACCGAAAACTTCTCCACTGGCGATTCCGTCTTGCCTTCGGCAGTCGGCTGCGATGGCTGCGAGTCTTCGATCCCGAAAGCAAGTTTTGCGTAGAGCTTCTGGGCCTGAACCTTGGCGATACCTTTTTCGCGGTCGATGCTTTTTTCGAGATCGGCAAGAAACAAATCCCGAGGCGACTGGTTGAAATGCAGCGCGAGCACGTCCCGGACGCGGCGGTTTGCGAGCACCTCGTAGGTTAGACATCTCAGGTTTCGCTCGCTGGATGCGTTGTAGGCGGCCTTCATGGCAGACCGGAGATCGTAGACTCCGCTGTCCACGCCCGATTGAATATACTTTGCGCAGAAGGTAGCTTGCTTGGGACTCAGAAGTCCCCATGCTGCGGTCGCCTGTATTGTGGCGAGCGGAACCCGGGGGCTTTCGGTTACAACTTGCGGTTCTGCTGACATCATTTCTCCTTGATCATCTAGAACTCGCGGGGCGACACCGGAGGGGCACCGTGAGCGACGGTGAGTCGGTGCGGCCCCTTGAGTTCTGCGGGCTGGTTCGTTAAAGCAGCCTTCAATTAAGGAGAACAAAGTCAACTTTTGGTCGACAATTCAGCGGAAGGTATGGCTCGGGGCGTTCAAAATTAAAAATCGCACCGTGTCATCAGGCTCCGCAACAGAGGAAGTACCCTTGGGGGCTTTTCATTCGAAAATCGGATTCAGGATAGAGTTCCTATCCCGGTACTATTGACAACGTATGGCGTTAAGACATATGCTAGAAACATGAAACGTACAACAATCTGGCTGACTGACTCTCAGGTGCAGAAAATCGCCAAGATATCAAAGCGTACTGGCATCAAAGCTGCTGAACTAATCCGCCGATATATCGACGCAGGACTGGAGAAAGCATGAAGCGCATGGAACCATTAAATCGCGCCGAACTATTGGGCTTGCTGAAAGCCGCTCGGGACTACAGCGTTCGGGACTGGTGTCTGCTCGTTCTGATGTACCACCATGGCTTGCGCGCCTCGGAAGCGGGCAGCTTGCTGCGATCTGCCGTGAATGAGGCAGATTGGACTTTGACCGTCAAGCGCCTAAAGCGTAGCAACAAGACGCTACAAGCTATCCTGCCGAACGGCATCAAACTGCTTGATGCTCGTAAGGCCCTCGCAGACTGGCTTGCTGTGCGCCCGCAAAGTGCCTACCTATTTCCCAACCCTCAGAGCGCGCCACTGTCCCGGATCAGCGTCTACCTGATGTTCAAAAGGCATGCCAAAACTGCAAACCTACCCGATCACAAATCCTCACCACATGCGCTCAAACATTCGCTTGGTCAGGACCTCCACGATAGTGGTCATGGCATTGAAGTGGTCGCCGCCTGCCTTGGGCACGCTCGGGTTGATTCCAGCCGTCGTTATTTTGAGATCACATTTGCGGCTTCTAATCACGCTCGTCAGGCAGCCATCAACTTTCGCGGTTAACACTACCCGAAAATCTCACATCGAAAATCTCGCTTTTCCCGCCCGTAAGCCCTTGAGAACCGAGGCCCGCCTTAACACTATCTTATTGTGTTAACTGCGCCTGTTCTCCTCTGTTCCGTCCGCTCGAACCCCGATCAAGCCCGTTCGGCGTCGGAATCAATCCGACCGCTCGTACAACCCCTCTAGACTGTCGCAGCGCCGCGCTAGCCTAGCGGAGGTGAACGGAGAGTGGACGCTCCCATAGCGTGCGTCAAATAAAGCAGTAACCCCGGTGCGGGCCATTCTGGACTCGTTTTGTTCACGGTAGATGTGCAAGCTGTTGAAAAACACAAAACTTTGTCATGTCGTCAAGCAACATCGCGTTCCAACGGCGCGAAAGGTGATAATTGTCAACGGATAGAGGTAGAAACCCGGTAATCCGACTAATCAGGAGCCATGAGAGTTGCGTCAAGGCCATTTCAGATTTAGAGTAACTCCGTTTCCTATGACGGCCATGAGATCGTCATGACCAAAACACGCGAGGAGATTTTACAAGAGCGTCGCAGACTCAGAGCTGCGTTTGGCGAATTGTATGACGACGTAGCAGAACTATTGTTTCGTCACGATCCCATAGGAATAAATTTTGAGAACAATTCAGACGAGTATGAACCGGAAGTAGGCACCATCTTGCCGAAGCTACGTACTTGCCAGTCTGCAAGTGACGTGCTTCAAATAGTCCACGAGGAATTTGTTCGCTGGTTCGATCCAGCCACCGCTGGCCCAAAGGAACGTTATGTGGAACTTTCTGCTGAGATTTGGCAGCTTTGGCAGAGCTATCGGTTGCTAAGTCCTGATTAACGCTGTACTCGGACATGTGGAGTACTAGCCCACTAGATGTCCGGTAATCCGACTACTCGGGAGTTGGCGGAACTTAACGCTCTCAGAGCCGCGTTGATTGCAGCGCGTTCTTCAGCGTGGGCAATTCAAAACGAACATATCGCTTGGTACGCTATCGAGGGGGCGGATATGATATGGTCGCTCTCGAAATTACCGCCAATCGCTCGCCCACCGGAGGCAGGTATGCGTCAATTGAAAGCCTCATCGCTCTCCTTGCCCTTGTTCTTCTCGATGTTCCTTCTCGCGTCGACGGCCTCCGCGCCATCGTTGCAGGCGCAAGCACAGTCAGCAGTACCGGCAGCAGCGGCAAATGAAAATTACATGTTTTGCTACACCACTACCCAGGGTGCGTCGATTGTCTATTTCAGCGATATTTTCAACGCGGGACCGCCATCTGGCCCCCACGGACGTCAAGGCGCCGCATTAGGGCAACTCTTCGTTGCGTTCCTCCAGAAAAAGTACGGTTTGACTTCGAGCGATCACGCCAATTGCGCCGGCCCTTCCACCGCGGGCCTTGAGAATGCGCAAGCGTACAAGCAGGTAATGGAAGACCAGACCAAACAAGCAAACAAACAGATCGTCGAGACCGGCTGGAAAAATCAGTAGAAGCGGGCTGATAAAACCTACCAGACTATCGGGGTGTACCAACTCCTGAGTAACGCACTTACCGGAGATGTGGAGTACTAGACCGGTAGATGTCCGGGAATCCGACTACTCAGGAGTTGGACCCGAATCGTGATAGATTCGGCTTCATCATGGCCGCCGAGCAGAAGGCATAAATCGGGTACCCTTCAACCGTGAAAAGACGTTTGATGTCGTTCACTCTGTTGCTTCCCGTCATAGACCTGGTTTTTTGGGCTGCCCTTGTGATTGTGCCAACTTTTATATTCTTCATGCGTCTCAAGCACGCTGCGAATGGATCACACAGTGTGTATCTAGTATTTAGAACTTATCAGGTGAACGTTCCGTCGAATAGATTTCTCCCATTCTCTCTTGACTCGGTGGCCCCGCCTGCTGAAAAGTTGATTACGATCCTCGACGCCCCGGCAAAATTTGTAGAAATTGCCGTCTCTCTGATATTTTTTCGCACAGGTAATTGGCTTCCGAATTGGCTCCTCCGCGCGAGTTGGCGATCCTTGATCTATCCGATTTATGCGCTTCCCGCTTGGATTTATGTCGGGCGTGGAATCGATGCGCTTTTAGGCCGGAATGATGTTCGCCGCAGCAATATGATCGCTAGTATATTGCTCTCGCTTTTCTCGATTGCAGTTTGTTGCACATTCACATTTGGGTTCTCTCCCGCCGAACGCCAAGGCCAAAATCTGCTGGACTGGTACAGCAAAGGGTTTGCGCTGTGGGCGGTGCTGTTCGCCTCACCTTTCGCGGCGTGGCTACGACAACGGACTAATAGAATGCCTTCTGGAAGTCCACTTCAACGAGTGCCGTAGCTCTGTCAACAAAATCGTGGTGCCTGATTAAAGCCGTTACCGTCCATATCAACTTTTACGTTAAATAAGACGAGTAAGCGACTACATGGTCACACGGACTAGTTCAGAAGAAACGCAGGATGTTGGGTCAGCCGCCAATCTCTGGCTTCGCCGTAATGCCCCGGTGAGGGGCGTGCTTGTCGAGCTTGAGCGTTAGTTGCAACGGATTCCATAAGGGATGATCGAACCGGAGACAATAGACGGTTTTCCCACGCCGCGAGCTGAAGTGGAAATGCCCGTTTCTATCAGTCGTCGTAGTACGCAGTACTGTT